>JABLTH010001240.1_pt1 | contig 205348 bp, 188 predicted proteins | sample 7875711 | NCBI WGS metagenome assembly JABLTH01 (sample SAMN14941262, study PRJNA633318) | bioreactor metagenome | isolation source: bioreactor | place: China | collected 2019-03-05
GCCGTCGTGGTGAAATTGGTAGACACGCTATCTTGAGGGGGTAGTGGCGAAAGCTGTGCGAGTTCGAGTCTCGCCGACGGCACCAGGCATTAGGTTTGCTGATCCCGCAACGCAGCAGACGCATTTGGTGAAGAGATCCTTTTGATGAACCTCGACCAGTATCTCCCCGTCCTTCTGTTCATCTTGGTCGGCATTGGTGTAGGCATCGCACCCCAAGTGCTGGGTTATGTGCTCGGGCCGAACCGGCCGGATGCTGCCAAGAATTCCCCCTACGAGTGTGGCTTTGAAGCGTTCGAGGACGCGCGCATGAAGTTCGACGTGCGCTACTACCTCGTGGCCATCCTCTTCATCCTTTTCGATCTTGAAATTGCGTTTCTGTTTCCCTGGGCCATCGCGCTCAAGGAAATCGGTGCCGTCGGCTTCTGGTCCATGATGATCTTCCTGGGCATTCTGGTCGTGGGCTTCGCCTACGAGTGGAAAAAAGGCGCACTGGACTGGGAGTGACACGATGATTGAAGGCGTTCTCAAAGAGGGATTTGTCACCACGAGCTACGACTCGGTGATGAACTGGGCCAAGACGGGCTCGCTGTGGCCCATGTCCTTTGGACTGGCTTGTTGCGCGGTGGAGATGATGCACGCGGCCATGGCGCGGTACGACATCAGCCGTTTTGGCGCCGAAGTGTTTCGCGCCAGCCCGCGCCAGTCGGACGTGATCATCGTGGCGGGCACGCTGTGCAACAAGATGGCGCCGGCGTTTCGCAAGGTCTACGACCAGATGAGCGAGCCGCGCTGGGTGATTTCCATGGGGTCATGCGCCAATGGGGGTGGTTACTACCACTACAGCTACTCGGTGGTACGTGGCTGTGACCGCATCGTGCCGGTGGATGTGTACGTGCCAGGCTGTCCTCCCACAGCGGAGGCGCTGCTGTACGGCGTCATCCAGCTGCAGCACAAGATTCGTCGCACGCAGACCATCGCGCGTACCTGAGGGCCAGCCATGACTTCCTATGCCGTGAATCCCGAAGTGCTCAAGGCTCATGTGGACGCCGCCCTGGGTGAGTTGCTGGTCAGCAGTGTGGTCAGGCTGGGCGAGCTGACCGTGGTGGTGGATGCAGCCCGCTATTTCGAGGCTGCCAAGATCATGCGCGACGACCCCAATTGCCGGTTCGAGCAGTTGATCGACCTGTGTGGCGTCGACTACTCCACGTACAAGGACCAGCCCCAGAGCGGGCGCCGTTTCTGCGTGGTGTCGCATCTTCTGTCCGTAAGCCTGAATCAGCGCGTGCGGCTCAAGGTGTTTGCGCCGGACGACGACTTTCCCCTGGTGCGGTCGGTGTGCGAATTGTGGAGTTCGGCCAACTGGTTCGAGCGCGAGGCCTTCGACCTGTACGGCATCGTGTTCGAGGGCCACGCGGATCTGCGTCGCATCCTCACGGACTACGGATTCATCGGTCACCCGTTTCGCAAGGACTTCCCGGTCATGGGGCATGTCGAGATGCGCTATGACGCCGAGCAAAAGCGCGTCGTGTACCAGCCGGTCTCCATCGAGCCGCGCGAAATCACGCCTCGCATCATCCGTGAAGAGAACTACGGAGGGCTGCACTGAACGGCGTTGGCGGCTAGGCTGCGCGACCTTTTAGCGACTGTTATGGCAGACATCAAGAACTACACCCTGAACTTCGGGCCTCAGCATCCGGCGGCGCACGGCGTCCTGCGCCTTGTGCTGGAGCTGGACGGCGAGGTGATTCAGCGCGCGGACCCGCACATCGGCCTGTTGCATCGCGCCACCGAAAAACTGGCGGAGAGCAAGACCTATCTTCAGGCCTTGCCCTACATGGACCGTCTCGACTACATGTCGATGATGTCCAACGAAAACGCCTATTGCCTGGCGGTCGAGAAGATGCTGGGGCTGGAAGTGCCGCTGCGCGCCAAATATATCCGCACGATGTTCAGCGAAATCACACGCTTGCTGAATCACCTGCTGTGGATCGGGGCGCACGCGCTGGATTGCGGCGCCATGACCATGGTGATGTATGCCTTCCGCGAGCGCGAGGACCTGCTCGACATGTACGAGGCCGTCAGCGGCGCGCGCATGCACGCGGCCTACTTCCGGCCGGGGGGTGTTTACCGCGACCTGCCGGACACGATGGCGCAGCATGCACCCAACAACATCCGCAGCGCCAAGTCCACCGCGAAACTCAACCGCAACCGCGGCGGCAGCCTGCTGGATTTCATCGACGATTTCACGCAACGCTTCCCTGGCTATCTGGATGAATACCACACGCTGCTCACCGACAACCGCATCTGGAAGCAGCGCACGGTGGACATCGGCGTGGTGACGCCCGAACGCGCCTTGAACCTGGGCTTCACCGGTCCCATGCTGCGCGGCTCCGGCATTGCCTGGGATCTGCGCAAGACGCAGCCATATGACGCGTACCCTTACCTTGATTTCGACGTTCCGGTGGGCAAGACCGGCGACAGCTACGACCGCTACCTCGTGCGCATGGAAGAGCTGAAGCAGGCCAACCGCATCATCAAGCAATGCGTGGACTGGCTGCGCGCCAATCCGGGCCCGGTCATCACCGACAACCACAAGATCGCCCCGCCGGATCGCGAGTCGATGAAGTCCAACATGGAAGAGCTGATTCACCATTTCAAGCTGTTCTCGGAGGGTTTTTCCGTACCCGAGGGCGAAGCCTATGCGGCGGTGGAGCATCCCAAGGGGGAGTTCGGCATCTACATGGTCAGCGATGGCGCCAACAAGCCCTACCGCATGAAGATTCGTCCGCCGGCGTTTGTGCATCTGGCGGCTTTGGATGAAATGGGCCGGGGCCACATGATCGCCGATGCCGTGGCGATCATCGGCACCATGGACATTGTGTTTGGGGAAGTGGATCGATGATTTCCGAAGAATCCAAAGCGCGCTTCGCCCAGGAAGTCGCCAAATACCCGGTCGACCAGAAGCAGTCGGCTGTCATGGCTTGTCTGGCCATTGCGCAGCTGGAGTTGGGGTACATCAACTCCGAGACCGAACGCGAAATCGCCGACTACCTGGGCATGGCCCCGATGGCCGTGCATGAGGTGACCACGTTTTACAACATGTACAACCAGCGGCCGGTGGGCAAGTACAAGCTCAACGTTTGCACCAACCTGCCGTGCCAGTTGCGCGGTGGCGCACGGGCACTGGCACACCTGGAGCACAAGCTGGGCGTGTCAGCGGGTGAGACCACCACGGACGGTGTGTTCACATTGCAGCCCTGCGAGTGCCTGGGTGCCTGCGCAGACGCTCCCGTGATGCTGGTCAATGACCGCAGCATGTGCAGTTTCATGAGCGATGACAAGCTCGATCAACTGGTCGATGGCCTGCGCGCCGCGGAGGGCAAGGCATGAACGCGCAACAAGTGCTTGCTCAATTCACCGCCACGGGCGCCGAAACCAGCTTTCACGGGCGGCATCTGAGTCCGCAGATCCTGGTCGGGCTCGACGGCAACAACTGGCACCTGCACGACTACGAGGCGCGCGGTGGCTACCAGGCGCTGCGCAAGATCCTGGGCAAGGACGGTGGCGCTGGTTTGACGCCGGACCAGGTGATCGCGACGGTCAAGGAGTCCGCCCTGCGCGGGCGTGGCGGCGCGGGCTTTCCCACTGGACTCAAGTGGAGCTTCATGCCGCGCCAGTTCCCGGGCCAGAAGTATCTGGTGTGCAACTCGGACGAAGGTGAACCCGGGACCTGCAAGGACCGGGATATCCTGCAATTCAATCCGCACATCGTCATCGAGGGCATGATCATCGCCGCGTATGCCATGGGCATCTCCGTCGGCTACAACTACATCCATGGCGAGATCTTCCAGACCTACCATCGGTTCGAGGAGGCACTGCGCGAGGCCCGCACGGCCGGCTTGCTGGGAGACAACATCCTGGGCAGTGGTTTCAATTTCCAGTTGCATGCGGCCCACGGCTTTGGCGCCTACATCTGCGGCGAGGAAACCGCCTTGCTGGAATCGCTGGAGGGCAAGAAGGGCCAGCCACGTTTCAAGCCGCCGTTTCCGGCAAGTTTCGGTCTGTATGGCAAACCCACGACCATCAACAACACCGAGACATTTGCGGCTGTGCCGTGGATCATCCGCAACGGTGCTCAGGCCTATGTCGAGTGCGGCAAGCCCAACAACGGCGGCACCAAGATCTTTTCCGTCAGCGGCGACGTCGAGCGTCCGGGCAACTATGAAGTTCCCATGGGCACGCCGTTTGCCAAGCTGCTGGAGCTGGCCGGCGGCGTGCGCGCCGGGCGCCAGCTCAAGGCCGTGATTCCGGGGGGATCGTCCGCGCCTGTCCTGCCGGCGTCCATCATCATGGAATGCACCATGGACTACGACTCCATCGCCAAGGCGGGCTCCATGCTCGGTTCCGGGGCGGTGATCGTCATGGACGACAGCCGCTGCATGGTCAAGAGCCTGCAGCGTCTGAGCTATTTCTACATGCACGAATCCTGTGGTCAGTGCACGCCCTGCCGCGAAGGTACGGGCTGGTTGTCGCGCGTGGTGGATCGCATCGAAAGTGGCCTGGGCCGATCGGAAGATCTTGATCTGCTGGACAACGTCGCCGAGAACATTCAGGGGCGCACCATTTGCGCGTTGGGCGACGCCGCCGCCATGCCGGTGCGCGCCATGATCAAGCACTTCCGCCCTGAATTCGAGTATCACGTGGCGCACAAGACCTGCATGGTCCCCGCCTACGTCTGAGTGAGAAGCCTATGATTCCCAAGCTCACGCATCGTTCGCTGCCCCCCGCGGGGGCGCACGCCTTTCTCGGGGCGGCCCAGCGAAAGGCTCAACATGATTGAAATCGAACTCGACGGCAAGAAGGTTGAAGTGGTGGAAGGCAGCATGGTGATGCATGCTGCGGAAAAGGCGGGCACCTACATCCCGCACTTCTGTTACCACAAGAAGCTGAGCATCGCCGCCAATTGCCGCATGTGCCTGGTCGACATCGAGAAGGCGCCCAAGCCCATGCCGGCCTGTGCCACCCCGGTGACGCAGGGCATGATCGTGCGTACCCAGAGCGAAAAGACCATCAAGGCGCAGAAGTCGGTGATGGAGTTCCTGCTCATCAACCATCCCCTGGATTGCCCGATTTGCGACCAGGGTGGTGAGTGCCAGTTGCAGGATTTGGCGGTCGGCTACGGTGGCACAACCTCGCGTTACCAGGAGGAAAAGCGCGTCGTGTTCCACAAGAATGTGGGCCCGCTGATCTCCATGGAGGAGATGAGCCGCTGCATCCACTGCACGCGCTGTGTGCGCTTTGGCCAGGAAGTGGCCGGCATCATGGAGCTGGGCATGTCACACCGTGGCGAGCATGCCGAGATAGAGACCTTTGTCGGCCAAACGGTGGATTCCGAGCTGTCCGGCAACATGATCGACCTGTGCCCGGTGGGCGCGCTGACCAGCAAGCCGTTCCGCTATCGCGCGCGCACCTGGGAGTTGTCGCGCCGCAAGTCCGTCAGTCCCCACGATTCCACAGGTGCGAATCTGATCGTCCAGGTCAAGAACCACAAGGTCATGCGCGTTGTGCCCCTCGAAAACGAAGCCATCAACGAATGCTGGCTGGCTGACCGCGACCGCTTCTCGTACGAGGCCCTCAACTCCGACGAACGCCTGACTGCTCCCATGCTCAAGCAAGGTGGTGTCTGGAAGACCGTCGATTGGCAGGCCGCGCTGGAATATGTGACCAACGGACTGCAGCAGGTCAAGGCTCAACACGGTGCCAACAGCATTGGTTTGCTGGCCAGTCCGCATAGCACGCTCGAAGAACTGCAGTTGGCGACCCGTCTGGTCAAGGGCTTGGGCTCGGCCAGCGTGGACTACCGTCTGCGCAACGCCGAGTTTCCTGAAGGCGGCGGCGTTCACTATCTGGGCATGCCCATCGCAGCCCTGTCGACGCTGCAGCGCGTGCTGGTGGTTGGTTCCAATCTGCGCAAGGACCATCCGCTATTTGCCCAGCGCATTCGTCAAGCCACCCGCAAGGGTTGCGTTGTCGCGTCGTTGAACGACGCCGTCAGCGATTGGGCGATGCCTGTCGCCCATACGGTCCAGGCACCCAGTACACATTGGGTTCAGGCTCTAGCTGGTATCGCCGCTGCCGTGGCGGCCGAAAAATCCGTCGCCGCACCTGCTGATGCCGCGGCGTCATTCCAGGACACGGCCATTGCTCGCATGCTGCTCAGTGGTGACAGCAAGGCCATCTTGCTGGGCAATGCGGCAGCCCATCATGCCAAGGCATCAAGCCTGCTGTCGCTGGCCAACTGGATTGCACAACAAACCGGGGCCGTCGTTGGCTACCTGACCGAAGCGGCCAATACCGTGGGTGCCCAACTGGTCGGCGCAGTGCCCGAAACAGGCGGATTCAACGCTGCACAAATGCTCTCAGGTGGGGTCAAGGCTTGCATTCTGTTGAACACAGAACCTGAGTTCGATTCGGCGGCAGGCGCGGCCGCCATATCGGCCCTGCAAAGCGCCGACATGGTGGTGTCACTCAATCCGTTCAAGGCCAACATGGACATCGCCGACGTGGTGTTGCCCATTTCACCGTTTACCGAAACCTCGGGCAGCTTCGTGAATGCCGAGGGGCGGCTGCAGAGCTTTCACGCGGTCGTCCAACCGCTGGCGGAGACGCGGCCGGCCTGGAAGGTTTTGCGCGTGTTGGCCAATATGCTGGATCTGCCAGGGTTCGAGTTTGAATCTTCGCAGGACGTGCTGCGTAGCGTGCCCGGTGTGCGGTCGGATGCACAGGTGGACACCGCCCGGTTGAGCAACGCCACGCGTGCCGCCATCGACGTGGCGCCTGCCCCAGGTACGCCCGTGACGGCGGCGATATACCAGTTGGACGGACTGGTGCGACGCGCCAGCTCCCTGCAAATGACGGCGGACGCCAAATCCGGTGCCGCGCCGCAAGAGGTGGTCGCATGATTGACGCAATTCACGATTTCGGACGAGGCCTGATTGCCGCCGGCTGGTGGACGGGCTTGGCGTGGCCCGTGGTTTGGGCACTGATCAAGATCATCGTGGTGGTGCTCCCGCTGATGGGTGCCGTGGCCTACCTCACGCTCTGGGAGCGCAAGCTGATCGGCTGGATCCAGATCCGTCTGGGGCCCAACCGCGTGGGTCCCCTGGGCCTGTTGCAGCCGATTGCGGACGCCATGAAGCTGCTGACGAAGGAAATCCTCACGCCCTCCAAGGCAACCAAGAGCCTGTTCTTCCTGGGACCGATCATGACCATCATGCCATCGCTGGCGGCGTGGGCGGTTGTGCCGTTTGGTCCTGACCTCGCGCTGGCCAACATCAACGCCGGTCTGTTGTTTGTCATGGCCATTGCCTCGCTGGAGGTGTATGGCGTGATCATCGCGGGCTGGTCCTCCAACTCCAAGTACCCGTTCCTGGGCGCCCTGCGCGCGTCGGCCCAGATGGTGAGCTACGAAATTGCCATGGGTTTCTGCCTGGTGGTGGTGCTCATGGTGTCCGCGAGCCTGAACCTGACGGATATCGTCACCGGCCAGGGCAAGGGACAGTTCGCGCAAATGGGCTTGAACTTCCTGTCCTGGAACTGGTTGCCCCTGCTGCCGATCTTCCTCGTGTACTTCATCTCTGGCCTGGCCGAAACCAATCGGCACCCGTTCGACGTGGTGGAAGGTGAGTCCGAGATCGTGGCCGGGCACATGGTGGAATACTCAGGCATGTCGTACGCCATGTTCTATCTGGCTGAGTACGCCAACATGTGGCTCGTGTCGATCCTGACATCCGTGATGTTCCTGGGTGGCTGGTTGTCGCCAATAGACAGCGCCCTGTTCAACTGGATTCCGGGCTGGGTCTGGCTGGGTCTGAAGACCTTCTTCGTGGTCACGATGTTCATCTGGGTGCGTGCCACGTTCCCGCGCTACCGTTACGACCAGATCATGCGTCTGGGCTGGAAGATCTTCATCCCGGTTACGCTGGTTTGGCTGGTGGTGGTGGGAGCTTGGATGCAGACTCCCTGGAACATTTGGAAGTAATTCGAGTTGCCTATGTCTACCCCAACTTCTAGCTCCGTGGTCGCGTCGGGCGGGAGCGCTTTCTCGCTGAAGGACTTCCTGTCCAGCTTCATGCTGACGGAGTTCGTCAAGGGCTTCGTGCTGACGGGCAAATACGCCTTCCGGGACAAGATCACACTGGAGTACCCCGAGGAGAAGACGCCGCTGTCGCCGCGCTTTCGCGGCCTGCACGCCCTGCGCCGCTACGAAAACGGCGAGGAGCGCTGTATCGCCTGCAAGCTGTGCGAGGCCGTGTGCCCCGCGATGGCCATCACCATCGAAGCCGAACCGCGCGGCGATGGCTCACGGCGTACCACCCGGTACGACATTGACCTGACCAAGTGCATCTTCTGCGGTTTTTGCGAGGAGAGCTGCCCTGTGGACTCCATCGTGGAGACGCAGATCCTGGAGTACCACGGCGAGAACCGTGGGGATCTGTACTTCACCAAGGACATGTTGCTCGCGGTGGGTGACCGCTACGAGTCCCAGATTGCGGCGGCGAAGGCGGCGGACGCCAAGTACCGGTGATTGGCGCGACCGATTCCCGAACCCAAGACCAACGAAAAAGACACGACCCATGGACGTCAAGACAGGTCTCTTCTACTTCTTTTCGATCGTGCTGTTGTTTGCCGCTTTTCGGGTGATCACGGCACGCAATCCCGTCTACGCGGCCCTGTATCTGGTGCTGACGTTTTTCCAGGCGGCCGCCATCTGGATGCTGCTCAAGGCCGAGTTCCTGGCCATCGCTCTGGTGCTGGTGTACGTGGGGGCCGTGATGGTGCTGTTCCTGTTCGTGGTGATGATGCTGGACATCAACGTCGATACCTTGCGTCAGGGGTTCTGGAAGCACTTTCCCTTGGCCGCAGGCGTGGGTGTTCTCATCGCGCTGGAGATGGCTGTGGTGTTGATGGGAGGCTTTCGCGCGATGGATGAGCCCCGTGTGACCACCGTCGCCCAGGCGGCACAGCAGGTATCCAACACCCGGGAACTGGGCAAGCTCGTGTATACGCAGTACCTCTATCCCCTCGAGATCGCCGCCGTCATTCTGCTGGTGGCCATCATTGCGGCCATCGCGCTGACCCTGCGTCGACGCAAGGACAGCAAGTATGTGGATCCCGCCGATCAGGTGCGCGTGAAGGCGCGGGACCGTATGGAAGTTGTGAAGATGCCAGTCACCCAGCCGTTCCCCGCGCTCGATGCGCAGGCGGATGGCACGGTGGCGGCGGGTTCGGAGAAACAGGCATGACGCTGACATTGGGACACTTTCTCACCTTGGGGGGCATGCTGTTTGCGCTGTCCACCATCGGGATCTTTCTGAATCGCAAGAACCTGATCGTGCTGTTGATGGCGATTGAGCTGATGCTGTTGGCGGTGAACATGAACTTCGTGGCGTTTTCCCGCTACCTCGGAGACATGCACGGGCAGGTGTTCGTGTTCTTCATCCTGACCGTCGCGGCGGCGGAGTCAGCCATTGGTCTGGCGATTCTGGTGCTGCTGTTCCGCAACAAGTCCAGCATCAACGTGGACGAGCTGAATACGCTGAAGGGTTAATCGAAAATGAGTCAAACCCTCTCCGCTGCAAACCTGCTGGCTGTACCCATGGCGCCCTTGGCCGGGTCTGTGCTCGCGGGTGTCTTGGGAACCAAGTTTGGTGGCAACTGGATCGGGCGTCGCCTGAGTCACTCACTGACGATTCTGGGCGTGCTGGTGGCCTTCATTCTGTCGGCCATGACGCTCAAGAGCGTGGCGTTGGACGGCGCGCGCTTCAATGAGACCCTTTACACCTGGATGACCGTGGGCAGCCTGCGCATGGAAATAGGTTTCCTGGTGGATGGTCTGACCGCCATGATGATGTGCGTGGTGACCTTCGTCTCGCTCATGGTGCACATCTACACGATCGGCTACATGGAAGAGGACGACGGCTACAACCGCTTCTTTGCCTACATCTCCCTGTTTACGTTCTCCATGCTGATGCTCGTGATGAGCAACAACATGCTGCAATTGTTCTTCGGCTGGGAAGCCGTGGGTCTGGTGTCGTACCTGCTGATCGGGTTCTGGTTCAACAAGCCCAGCGCCATCTTCGCGAACATGAAGGCCTTCCTGGTGAACCGCGTCGGCGACTTCGGCTTCATCCTGGGCATTGGTCTGCTGGCTGCCTACGGTGGCACGCTGAACTACACCGAGACATTCGCACGTGCGGCGGAGCTGGGCAAACTGGTGTTTCCGGGGACCGACTGGATGCTGATCACCGTGATCTGCATCTGCCTGTTCGTCGGAGCCATGGGAAAGAGCGCGCAGTTTCCATTGCATGTGTGGTTGCCTGATTCCATGGAAGGTCCGACCCCGATCTCGGCACTGATCCATGCCGCCACCATGGTGACGGCCGGGATCTTCATGGTGGCCCGCATGTCGCCCCTGTTCGAACTGAGCGACACGGCGTTGAACTTCGTTCTGGTGATCGGCGCCATCACGGCCCTGTTCATGGGCTTCCTGGGCATCATCCAGAACGACATCAAGCGCGTGGTGGCCTACTCCACGCTGTCCCAGTTGGGTTATATGACGGTGGCACTGGGCGCTTCAGCCTATTCGGTGGCAGTGTTCCACCTGATGACCCACGCGTTTTTCAAGGCGCTGTTGTTCCTGGCTGCGGGTTCCGTGATCATCGGCATGCATCACAACCAGGACATTCGCTGGATGGGCGGCGTACGCAAGTACATGCCCATCACCTGGATCACCTCGCTGTTGGGATCGCTGGCACTGATTGGCACACCGTTGTTCGCAGGTTTCTACTCCAAGGACAGCATCATCGAGGCCGTGCACCTGAGCAAGCTGCCGGGCGCGGGCTTCGCCAGCTTTGCGGTGCTGGCCGGTGTGTTCGTGACAGCGTTCTATTCGTTCCGTCTGTATTTCCTGGTGTTCCACGGCAAGGAACGCTTCGACCAGAACCCGCAGGCCCACCATGACCATCACCACGGCGAGCATGACGAGCATCACGAACCTCACGAGTCGCCCTGGGTGGTGACCGTCCCTCTGGTGTTGCTGGCCATTCCGTCCGTGCTCATTGGCTTCATGTTCATCCAGCCGATGCTGTTTGGCGATTTCTTCAAGGACGCGATCTTCGTGGACTTGGCACGCCACCAAGGCATGAAGGAGCTGGCTGAGACCTTCCACGGCCCGGTGCAGATGGCGCTGCATGCCCTGACCACGCTGCCGTTCTGGCTGGCGTTGGGGGGTGTGGCGCTGGCCTACTACCTGTACATGGTGAATACGACCTTGCCCGCAGCCATCCAGGCTCGCGTGCAGCCGCTGTACACCCTGCTTGAAAACAAGTACTACATGGACTGGATCAACGAGAACATCCTGGCCCGTGCCGCACGTGCCCTTGGTGTAGGTCTTTGGAAGGGTGGGGACCAAGCGGTCATCGATGGGGCGGTGGTCAATGGCTCATGGAAGCTGGTGGCCTGGGTGTCCGGCGTCGCGCGGCGGATTCAGTCGGGTTACCTCTATCACTACGCCTTGGTCATGGCCGCAGGCGTGCTGATCCTGATGACATACTTTGTCACGTGGCCGGCGCTGCGCGAATTGCTCAACAAGTAAGGAGAAGAACGATATGGGATTGTTGAGCCTGGCTATCTGGACGCCAATCTTCTTTGGCGTCGTGTTGCTGGCCCTGGGGCGAGATGAGCAGGCCCGCGTGGTGCGCTGGGTGGCATTGGTCGGCGCCCTGGTGAGTCTGGCCGTGACCTTGCCCTTGTACAGTGGCTTTCAGCTCGGCACGGCCACGATGCAGTTTGTCGAAAAGAGCGTCTGGATCGCACGCTTCAATGTCAATTACCACCTTGGGGTGGACGGGATCTCGCTGTGGTTCGTGCTGCTGACGGCTTTCATCAATGTCGTGGTGGTCGTCGCGGGCTGGGAATCCATCACCCAGCGCGTCAACCAGTACATGGGCGCATTCCTCATTCTCAGTGGATTGATGATCGGCGTGTTCTGCGCCATCGATGGGATGCTGTTCTATGTGTTCTTCGAGGCCACACTGATTCCCATGTACTTGATCATTGGCATCTGGGGCGGCCCGAACAAGATCTACGCGGCGTTCAAGTTCTTCCTGTACACGCTGCTGGGCTCGTTGCTGATGCTGATTGCCCTGATCTACCTGTACACCAAGTCCGGCAGCAGTTTTGATCTGGCCACGTGGCACAAGCTGCCGCTGACCGGCACGGCGCAAACTCTTCTGTTCTTTGCCTTCTTCGCCGCGTTTGCTGTCAAGGTGCCGATGTGGCCCGTGCACACATGGCTGCCGGATGTGCACGTGGAAGCGCCGACCGGAGGTTCCGCCGTGCTGGCGGCGATCATGCTGAAGCTGGGAGCTTATGGTTTTCTGCGCTTTTCACTGCCGATCGCTCCTGATGCAGCGCACCAGTGGGCTGGCCTCATGATTGCTCTGTCGCTGATCGCCGTGGTCTATGTCGGACTGGTAGCCATGGTGCAGCAGGACATGAAGAAACTGGTGGCGTATTCGTCCGTGGCGCACATGGGGTTTGTGACGCTGGGCTTCTTCCTGTTCAACGACCTGGGGGTCGCGGGTGGCGTGGTCCAGATGATCTCCCATGGTTTTGTGTCCGCCGCCATGTTCCTGTGCATCGGCGTGTTGTACGACCGGGTGCACTCGCGGGAGATCTCGAGTTACGGCGGCGTTGTGAACACCATGCCGAAATTCACCGCCTTTGCGCTGCTGTTCGCCATGGCGAACTGCGGTCTGCCGGGTACGGCCGGGTTCGTGGGAGAGTGGATGGTGATCCTGGCGTCAGTGAAGAGCAACTTCTGGCTGGGCTTCGCTGCGGCGTCGGCACTGATCTTCGGCGCGGCGTACACGCTGTGGATGGTGAAACGGGTGTACTTTGGCCCCGTTGCCAATGTGCATGTCAAGGAACTCAAGGACATCAACGGCCGCGAGTTCCTCGTGATGAGCTCACTGGCGGTGGCTGTCCTGCTGATGGGTTTGTACCCCAAGCCTTTCACGGACGTGATGAACGCGTCAGTGGCTGACCTGCTCAAGCACGTGGCGGCATCCAAACTGAATTAAGAGTATCCCAATGATTGACAAACTCAGCTGGATCACGGTTTACCCGGAAGTCGTCTTGTTGGTGATGGCATGCGCGATCACCCTGACCGACCTGTCCGTCACGAGCCCGCGGCGTACAGCCACCTATGCAATGACCCTGCTTACGCTGGGTGTCGTGGCGGTGATGCAGTATCTGTATGCGCGCGGCGACACCACGGCCTACGGTTTTGGCAACATGGTGGTCAGCGATCCCTTGGGAAATTGGCTGAAGTTCTTTGCGACGATCGCCATGATGGTGACCTTGGTTTACGGTCGCCCGTACGCCGCCGACCGGGGCATGCTCCGAGGTGGGGAGATGTTCACGCTCAGCCTGTTCTCCCTGTTGGGCATGTTCGTGATGATCTCCGGAAACAACTTCCTCGTGATCTATTTGGGGCTGGAGCTGCTGACCTTGTCTAGCTACGCGCTGGTGGCGTTGCGCCGTGACCATGCAGCCGCGACCGAGGCATCAATGAAGTATTTTGTGCTGGGTGCCATGGCCAGCGGCTTCCTCTTGTACGGTTTGTCCATGTTGTATGGTGCGACAGGCTCACTGGATATCGGCGTTGTTTTCCAGACGATTAACTCCGGGCAGGTCAAGCATCAAGTACTGGTGTTTTGTGTGGTGTTCATCGTCGCCGGCCTAGGGTTCAAGTTGGGGGCGGTGCCGTTTCATATGTGGGTTCCCGACGTCTACCAAGGTGCGCCGACCTCGGTGACGCTGCTCATCGGCGGCGCCCCCAAGCTGGCGGCGTTCGCGATGGTGATGCGTTTGCTGGTCGAGGGGCTTTTGCCGCTGACCATTGACTGGCAGCAGATGCTGGCTGTCCTGGCGATCGGCTCGCTGTTGGTAGGCAACCTGGCGGCCATCGCACAGACCAACCTCAAGCGCATGCTGGCTTTTTCCACCATCTCACAGATGGGCTTTGTGCTCCTGGGCTTGCTGGCTGGCGTGACGAATGGCAACCTGCTGTCGGTGAACAATGCCTACAGCTCGGCGATGTTCTACATCGTGACCTATGTACTCACCACCCTGGGCAGCTTCGGTGTCATTTTGTTGCTGGCCCGCGAGGGCTTCGAGAGCGAGGACATCAGCGATTTCGCGGGGTTGAATCAACGCAGCCCGCTGTATGCCGGTGTCATGGCCATCTGCATGTTTTCCCTTGCCGGTGTGCCACCGCTGGTGGGTTTCTACGCCAAATTGTCGGTACTTCAGGCCTTGATTACATCGGGACAGACGTCGTCATTGCTGCTGGCCGGATTTGCGGTCATGATGTCGTTGATTGGAGCGTTCTACTACCTGCGGGTGATCAAGGTGATGTACTTCGATCCGGCGACGTCCGGCGCTGTTGCATTGTCGGCGCCCATGGACGTGCGGGCGGTGCTGTCGGTCAACGGGCTGCTGGTGCTGGTACTCGGTGTGTTCCCCGGCGCCCTGATGGCCCTTTGCGACGGTGCCATCGTGAAGATGCTGGGCACCTGAACCGACACACGGATTCCCTGCCCCTCATCCGAGTGGTGGGTGTAGGCCGTGTCCATTCATGCGTTGCAGTCGAGATGAAAGTTCTGGATCTTCACTGTCCGTCGCGGCATCAATTCGAGGGCTGGTTTGCTTCGGAGGATGAGTTTCAACGGCAACTGAAGGCCGGATTCGTGGAGTGCCCCATGTGCGGCGCCACCGAAGTGACCAAACTCATCAGCGCGCCACGGTTGAATCTGGGAGCGCAGCCCGTTGTCGGCGAGACTCCCCCGGCTTCCCAAGACGCCGCCCAGTCGGTGGCCGATCTGATGCGCACGGTGCGCCGTCTGGTCGCAACCACCGAGGACGTGGGCGACCGGTTTCCTGAAGAGGCTCGCAGAATGCACTACGGCGAGTCACCAGAGCGAGGCATTCGTGGGCAGGCTACCCAGGAGCAAACCAGGGAGTTGATGGAGGAGGGGATTCCCGTGCTTCCCCTGCCCTGGCCCAAGGCCCTGAAAGAGCCTCTACACTGAAATCCGGCCTACGCGGGATTCGATGCACTCTCCGCCTCCGGGGCGGTGTCTCCCAGGCGCTTTCGCGTTTCCACCAGGATCAGCGGACCGTCATTGACCACGACCACTGGGGGCCGTTCTCTGGGGACGTGCGGAGCGCGGGGCTCCGCAGCGATGGCCGCCTGAACCAATGCGATCTTGTGCGGATCGGAATTGACCCAAATCAGGCCTGCGCTGTCCGCGATCTGGGCCAATGGCGTCACGGGCAGTTCGAAGGGCTGTACCCTGGGCAATCCATGCACTTGGGAGGGCGTGGAAGCACCGACGCCTGCGACAGTGACCTCGCTGGACGTTTCCGTTGCCGCGCTGCTGACTGCCTCGATACCATCGGCGACAGGAGTCTCCACCTCAGGCAACGGACCGCTTGGCTGGTCAGTGCTCGGCGTGGATTCTGCGCGCTGCTCACCGCTGCGTTCTGAGCGATCACGTCCGCCGCGGTTGCGTGGTCGGCGATCCCGCCGCCCGGTGGGCGTCTGTCCATCAGGGCGTGCCTCCTGGGCCGCGACCGACTCGCTGCCTGCGCCGCTCGCTGACGCTGCTGCCTCATGTACGACCTCGACTGGAGGCTGCAAGGCCTCGACAGTCTGGGCTGCGGGCGCCAAAGTCGTTACCGCTTCGGCGCGTTCACCAGCGGTTGCATCCTCGCTTCCACGGGGGCCGCGCTCGCCGCGACTGCGGCCACGCCCACCGCGCTCACCACGCTCACTACGTTCACCGTTGCGCGGTGGGCGCTCTGCGCGTGGGCCACGGACGTCGGACTCCGGTGTGGGAGCGGCTAGGGACTGCGTATCGATGGACGCAGCCGGCGTCGCCATCTGCCCCCGGTTTTCGAGGTCACGTTCACCGCGCTGGCCCTGCCGAGCCCCGCGGTTGCCGCGACCACTGCGACCTTGCGGGCTGTCTGAGCGGGCTTCACCATCACGTCCGCCACGTCCCCCGCGTCCTTCGCCACGTCCACCGCGGCCCGAGCGGGCATCGCGTCGTTCCTCCTTCTTGGGGGCGTCGGTAGTTCTTTCGGGCGATGTAGGGACAGGTTCGGATCCGAACAAGCGCTTGAGCCAACCAAAGAAGCCCGTTGTCGCAGGAGCCACCGCAGGCGGGGCGGTCGTGGGTGCCGCGGCCTGGGCCGGCTCAGCCTTTGCAATCGTGGGTGGAGCTATCGGTGCAGGTTGGTCCGGTAGAACGCCCTTGATCACGGGCTCCTGCTTGTTGCTGCGTTCCTGGGAACGGCGCGTCACGGTCGTGGGGTCTTCCACTTCCTCGGCGAGTTTGTAACTGGCTTGGATGTTGTCCAGGCGTGGATCGTCGTGCTTTAGTCGTTCCAGCTTGTAATTGGGCGTTTCCAGTGTCTTATTGGGCACCATCAGCACGTTGATGCGCTGCTTCAGCTCGATCTTGGCAATCTCGGCGCGCTTCTCGTTCAGCAGAAATGAGGCCACCTCTACCGGGACCTGGCACAGCACGGATGCTGTGCTGTCCTTCATGGACTCTTCCTGGATCACGCGCAGGATCTGCAGCGCGGAGCTCTCCGTGTCGCGGACATGGCCAGAACCGCCACAGCGCGGGCAGGGAATGGAAGCGCCTTCGCTCAGGGCGGGGCGTAGACGCTGGCGACTCATCTCCATCAGGCCGAACTTGCTGATGGTGCCGAACTGGACACGGGCCCGGTCCTGGCGCAGCGCGTCGCGCAGGCGGTTTTCCACGTCGCGACGGTTGCGGCTCTCTTCCATGTCGATGAAGTCGATCACGATCAGGCCACCGAGGTCGCGAAGGCGCATCTGGCGCGCCACTTCTTCCGCCGCCTCGAGATTGGTCCGCGTGGCGGTTTCCTCGATGTCGCCGCCGCGGATGGCGCGGGCCGAGTTCACGTCGACCGATACCAGCGCTTCGGTGTGGTCGATCACGATGGCGCCACCGCTGGGGAGTTGCACGGTGCGGGCGTAGGCGGACTCGATCTGGTGCTCGATCTGGAAGCGGCTGAACAGCGGCGCGTCGTCGCGGTAGCGCTTGACCCGGGCCGCATGCTCGGGCATGACGTGGGCCATGAACTGCTGTGCCTGTTCATACACGTCGTCGGTATCGATCAGGATGTCGCCGATATCGTGATTGAAGTAGTCACGGATGGCTCGGATGACCAGGCTGGACTCCTGATAGATCAGGAAAGCGCCCTTGCCAGCCTTGGCGGCGCCATCGATGGCTGTCCACAGCTTGAGCAGGTAGTTCAGGTCCCACTGGAGTTCCGGCGCACTGCGGCCGATGCCGGCCGTGCGGGCAATGATGCTCATGCCGTTGGGGTATTCCAACTGATCCATGGCCTCCTTGAGGTCTGCACGGTCGTCTCCCTCGATGCGGCGACTGACGCCACCGCCGCGGGGGTTGTTGGGCATCAGCACGACGTAGCGGCCGGCCAGCGACACGAAGGTAGTGAGGGCTGCCCCCTTGTTGCCGCGCTCCTCCTTTTCCACCTGGACCAGCAGTTCCTGCCCTTCCTTGATGGCGTCCTGAATCCGGGCTTGAGAGGCCGACACGCCCTCCTTGAAATACATCCGCGAGATTTCCTTGAACGGCAGGAAGCCGTGGCGGTCCTCTCCGTAGTCCACAAAGCAGGCTTCCAGAGAGGGCTCGACGCGGGTGACGACGGCCTTGTAGATGTTGCCCTTGCGCTGTTCCCGGCCTTCGATCTCGATTTCGTAGTCCAGCAGCTTCTGGCCGTCCACGATGGCGAGCCGGCGTTCTTCAGCCTGCGTCGCGTTAATCAGCATCCGTTTCATGGTGCGTTACCTTTTCAATTCAAAATCATCACATGCCCGTTGAGGGCAAACGATGCCGGAACTGACGCTCTGAAACGAAGGGAATTGCCTGCGGGCCGCGATTCAAACGATGAGTCGCGGGGTGGGCACGTGGAGGAGGGCGAGAGGGGAGCGCGTGATGAGCGTTCCCCAGGGAATGGCGTTGTGTGCGGACTCGGTTGACTCCGCGGGCCGATCCACGCCCTTTGACGGTACGACTGCGCACCGCTGGCATAGTTGGATCAGGCACATCAACACAAACATTTCGTTCTTGACTCGCTTTGGTCCACCGCAAAGCACAGAATGCTTTGCGGCATGGGGTATTCCGGTTCAGTGTTTCAATGCGTCGGTGTTACGAGTGAGACGTACGCCAATGTCAGCATCTGGCTGGCATTCTGCGCATGGAGTCACCCGGCGGCATCGACCTCCTGGCGCGCACTTTTGTATAGGGCGGCTGTGCGTGGACTAAACTCCAGGCAAATCAACCACTTACAGCGCAACGCTAGTGAAGCACATTATAGAGGCAGGTTTGACCGGAGATAAGGCCATGGTCCGATCCCAGGATTCACCTTCCTTTCGACACGCGGCGCAAGTGTCCGTGGATGAGGAGTCGCGGGACCAGCGTCTGGACAATTTTCTGATTAGACACCTGAAAGGGGTTCCGAAATCCCACGTGTATCGCATCATCCGCAACGGCGAAGTGCGGGTGAACAAAGGCCGTGCCTCAGCCGACACGCGGCTCCAGCCCGGGGACGTGGTACGTCTGCCGCCAGTGCGCGTGTCACAGCGGGCATCGGATAAAGATCGTGCCATGGCAGAGCAGGCAGGATTTGCGCCGGCCCGGGAATTCCCGATCCTGTACGAGGACGATGACCTGATTGCGCTGGATAAGCCGGCCGGCGTGGCGGTACACGGAGGGTCGGGCGTTAGCTTTGGTGTGATCGAGCAACTGCGCATGGCCCGTCCGGGCGCAACCTTTCTGGAATTGGTGCACCGTCTGGACCGCGACACCAGTGGCGTCTTGCTGGTGGCCAAGAAGCGCAGTGCTCTGAAGGCTCTGCAGGACCAGTTTCGTGGCCGGGAGACCGGCAAGACCTACCTTGCTTTGGTGGCCGGCCGGTGGCCGGCCAACCGCAAGGTGCTGGACAAACCCCTGTACAAGTACCTGGATGCAGAAGGCGAACGCCGGGTGAAAGTCGTGTCGCGCGACGATCCCGAGGGCATGAAATCTGTCACCCTGGTCAAAGTCAGGCAGGTTCTTGAGCATGGATACAAGGGCCAGGTACCGCAGGATGCGGGGGGTCCGCAATGCTTCACACTGCTGGAAGTCACGATCAAGACCGGGCGTACGCACCAGATACGGGTGCATCTGGCCAGCGAGGGATTCCCGATCGTGGGTGACGACAAGTACGGCGATTTCGAGTTGAATCGGAGCTTGCAGAAGGCGGGTTTCAAGCGGATGTTCCTGCACGCGTGGAGATTGTCCCTCGCGCATCCGCGCAGCGGGCAGGAATTGAGTTTTTCCGCTGAACCGCCGGCGGAACTCGCGGACTGGCTGGACGGACGTGCCGGGTTACGTTAGAGAAGGAACTGGAGTGATCTCATGAACGAAGACGGTACTTCATTTCCCGTGAATCTGACGCCCTACAACTACGTGGGCTTCAGATCGGAAGATGCTGTCATGCCCCTGACGCTGGGTGCCAAGCTTTCCGTGCCTCCCCGCAACCAGTCCAGAATGCCTGCGGTCGTGATCGCCCACGGATCAACCGGACCAGACAGTCGGGGAACCTACTACGCGGCGCTGTTGAATAGGGCGGGAATCGCCACGCTGGAGATCGACATGTTTGCCGAGCGCGGCTACGGTGGATGGGACAAGGGTCGACCTCGCACGGTGATGGAGGCGCTCCCCGATGCCTTCGGCGCACTGCGCATGCTGGGTGCGGATGCGCGCATCGATCCCGACCGCATAGGCATCATGGGGTTTTCGTTTGGTGGTGCCGTGACGATGCTGACGGCCACATTGCCGTACTGGAGGCAGTTTGCGCCACCCGGCCTGAAGTTTGCTGCGCACGCGCCCTTGTACCCGGTTTGTTGGGGCTACAACACGGTACCGGGTCATGAGTTTCGGGAACTTACGGGCGCTCCCGTGTTCATTCAGGCGGGAGAAATGGATGCGTACGATATTCCCTCCTCGGCACCCGATCTCGTGGCCGATTTGCCGGCGTCGGCACGTCGCTTCGTGTCCTGTGTCGTCTACCCAAAGGCAACCCATGCCTGGGATCGCTTTGAACCTTCTGTCACGGTGAATGACCCGTTTTCCCACCGGGGTCAGGGTGGGTCAGTGGATTTCATCCCGAATCCGGCCGTTCGTGCCCGGTCGGGGCGGGCAACGGTGGATTTCTTTCGCAAGACCTTTCGGCTCTAACTTTCACTCGCCCATGCCACAACCTCGTGTAGCCGCCCCCCGTCTACGGCGCTTCGATCTGCTTGTCTTCGACTGGGACGGTACGCTGTTTGACTCCACGGCGATCATCGTGCGCAGCATTCAGGCCGCGGTCAAGGATGTGGGTGGTACGGTGCCCAGCGATGCACAAGCCTCTTATGTCATTGGCTTGGGGTTGATGCAGGCGTTGGCGTATGCGGCACCGGATGTCCCACTCGAGAAATATCCCGAACTGGGTGCCAGGTTCCGGCACCACTACGCGGCCAAGCAACACGATATCTGCCTGTTTCCGGGGGTCTTGTCGCTACTGGGGGAACTCAAGGATCGCGGCCAGTTGTTGGCGGTGGCGACAGGCAAGTCACGTCGAGGTTTGAACGACGCGCTCCAGGCGTCACTGCTCAGGGGTCTGTTCGATGGTTCCCGCACAGCGGACGAAACAGCGGGCAAACCGGATCCTCTGATGCTGCACGAGCTAATGGGCGAATTTGGAGTCGATCCCGGCCGCGTACTCATGATCGGGGACACGACCCATGATCTACAGATGGCGCTGAACGCTGGCTGCGCCAGCGTCGGTGTCAGCTACGGAGCGCATGAGCCGCAGGCATTCCAGCCTCTGGGGCCGCGGTTTGTCGCACATTCCGTGTCCCAATTGCACGAATGGCTGATGGCCAATGTCTAGATTCCATGCCTATGCGGCTTGACTCCGATGTCGACGCAGACCGTATACCTTTGCGCTTCTTCCGATTTGCTCGACGCTGGCGACGCTGTGCCATTTGATCTGCGCTACTTCGGGCGGGTGTGTCGAGGGTTTGCGGTGCGAATCGAGGGACGGGTCCACGCGTATCTGAATCAATGCGCGCATGTCCCCATTGAGCTCGACTATCTGCCCAATCGTGTGTTCGACGACACCGGGCGCTGGTTGATGTGTGCCACCCACGGAGCGATCTACTCGCCCAGTACGGGAAGATGCATGGGCGGGCCCTGCCGGGGCGGACTCGTCAAAATCGAACTGACGGAAGCGGCGGGTTCAGTGCACTGGCATACTTCCGACACACTCCAACCAATCGAGAACTGCGATGAATGACGAAATCCGTGACAGTGCGCTGGATGGGGCCACGGCAAGTCCCTCGTCCACTGCGACCAAGGCCGACCAGCCGCCCGGTGCGAGGGACCAGTTACAGACGCCCGGCTGGGAGCGGGCTGTGCTGGAGAGATTGGCCTTTGCCACACTGAACGAACAGCGAGCGGCGCGACGTTGGCGCAACTTCTTCCGGCTGGCCTGGCTCACGTTCTTCGTGCTGGTGGTCTGGCTGTTGGCGAGCAACGGTCCAACGGTTGCCGACAAGAGTTCTCCCCACACGGCGGTCGTGGACATCAAGGGTGAAATTGCCGCGGACGCAGAGGCCAGCGCGGAATTGGTTGTGGCTGCGATGCGCAGCGCCTTTGAGGACGAGGGCGCGCAGGCGGTCGTGCTATTGATCAATTCACCCGGAGGAAGTCCGGTTCAGGCAGGGATCATCAACGATGAGATCCTGCGTCTCAAGGCCAGGCACAAGAAGCCCGTGTACGCCGTGGTGGAGGAGTCCTGCGCCTCGGCGGCCTACTACATCGCTGTCGCTGCGGACAGGATATACGTGGACAAGGCCAGCATCGTGGGCAGCATAGGCGTGCTGATGGATGGCTTTGGTTTCACGGGCCTGATGGACAAACTGGGTGTCGAGCGGCGCCTCATGACTGCCGGTCGCAACAAGGGATTCCTCGACCCCTTCAGCCCACAGACGGAAGTGCAGCGCGCCTACGCGCAAGCCATGCTGGATCAGGTCCACAAACAGTTCATTGACGTCGTCAAGAAGGGGCGTGGCACGCGGCTGAAGGAAACGCCAGACACCTTCAGCGGTTTGTTCTGGAGCGGAGAGCAGGCCGTGGCCCTGGGGTTGGCGGACGACTTCGGAAACCTGGATTACGTGGCACGCGAGGTGGTCAAGGCGGAAGATCTGATCGACTACACACGCCGCGACAATGTCGCGGAACGGTTGGTCAAGCGTTTTGGGGCTTCCGTCGGCGAGGCGGCAGTTCGCACGCTCAAGTCCGTTCCCGCGATCCGGTAGGGGACGTCTGCGCTCAGCTCCCTATCGCGAACACCGCCGGCACGCGTTTGTCCACGGGGGTAGGGCGTTGTCGCCAATGCTTCACGGTATCGCTTCGAAGCTGCGCGTTGTCCAGCGTCAGGCCGCAACTGACGGCCAGGCGGGTTTGCGGCGCCAAGGTGTGCAGCAAGGACTCCAGCATGGCCGGGTTGCGGTAGGGTGTTTCGATGAAGAGCTGGGTTTGCCCGGTCTTCAGCGCCAGGGCTTCCAGGTTTCGGATGCTCTGGGCACGCTGCGCGGCATCCTGCGGCAGATAGCCCACGAACGCGAAGTTCTGGCCGTTCAATCCACTGGCCGCCAGGGCCAGCAACAGCGACACAGGTCCCACCAGGGGCACGACGCGGATGCCCAGGTCGTGGGCCGCGCGCACGATGGACGAGCCGGGGTCGGCCACGGCAGGCATGCCAGCTTCACTGACCAACCCCATGTCGTGACCTTCGATCACGGGGGCTAGCAGCGCGCGCCCATCGAAGTTGCTCCTGTGATCGCCCCTTTTGTGTATCTCGCGGGGCAGTTCCTGAATGTGCTGCGTCTGCAGTGGGGTGGCCAGGGGGTAGAGCGCATGGACCCGTCCCAGAAAGGCGCGTGTGGACTTCGCGTCTTCGCAGATCCAGTGGCTTAGCTTGGCTGCCATTTGCAGGCTGTGTGCCGGCAGCACGTTCTGCAGCGGAGCCTGATTGGCCACGCCGAAGTCCAGCGTGGTTGGTACCAGAAACAAGGTCCCGCGACAGCTTTCAGGCTTTGAGATTGGAGGGAAGGGCGGGCGCGTCATCACAGAAGTCGGATGCCAGCAGCGCGCAGCATGTTGCAGGTGCGGATCAGGGGCAAACCCACCAACGCCGTCGGATCGTCGCTTTCGATGGCGTCGAGCAACGCAATGCCCAATCCCTCGCTCTTGGCGCTGCCGGCGCAGTCGTAGGGTTGTTCGCGCAGCAGGTAGGATTCGATTTCGGTGTCGCTGAGTGGGCGGAATTTCACGACGACGGGCGCCAGTTCCACGCGCTCGAACCGTGATTCCAGGCAGACCACGGCGACGGCTGTCTGGAAGACAACGGTGTGTCCCCGCATGCGTCGCAGTTGCTCGGTGGCTCTCGCATGGGTACCGGGCTTGCCGAGGGCGTGCCCGTCAAGGTCGGCCACCTGGTCAGAGCCAATGACCACCGCGTCGGGATGTTGGCGTGCCACCGCGCGGGCCTTGGCCAGCGCCAGGCGCGTGGCGGTTTCGTGTGTGGCTTCTCCGGGATGCGGGGTCTCGTCCACATCGGGCGCGGCGGTCCGAAACGGGATGCCCAGGCGTTGCATCAACTCCTTGCGGTAGCGGGAAGTGGAGCCCAATATGATGGGGCGGTGCGGTTCGGAACTGGTCATGGGGCGATTCTCTTACACTGCCGGCATGAGCAGGAAGTTCGATCCACAGAGTCTTGATATCGCGGCATTTGCCCGCGACGGTGCGTCCTTGTCCGGGATAGAGCCCTTGCAGGGTTACGAGCGCCTGGATGCTGACACCCAGGGCCTGGGTGGTGCGGCCGAAGTTGCCTGGGATGTTCGGGGTGAGGCCCGGCAGGTCAACGCAGCTCCGGCGGAAATCTGGCTGCACCTTCAGGCCAGGGCAACCGTTCCTCTGGTCTGCCAACGATGTCTGGAGCGTGTGGACGTGCCGCTGCAGGTCAATCGCTCTTTTCGGTTTGTTGCGGACGAAGCTCTGGCCGCCCAGCAGGACGAGGAGTGCGAGGAGGATGTCCTCGTCCTGTGCCGGGACTTCAAGCTGCAGGACCTGGTGGAGGACGAACTTCTGATGGCGCTGCCATTGACCCCCAAGCACGCGGTATGTCCGCGCCCGCCCAGGATGAGTGCGGCGGACGCGGCCTTTACCGACGAACCGCAGGCACGGGAAAACCCGTTCGCCCTGTTGGCAGGTCTCAAAACCGGGAAAACACGCTAAGTCCTTGATTTGTCATATAATGCAAGGCTTCGAGTGAGGATCCTTCACGCGTACCAGTCTACTCTTCAAAGTCAACCGTATTTCAAGCAGGATTCGATCATGGCTGTCCAGCAAAACAAGAAATCTCCTTCCAAGCGCGGCATGCACCGCTCGCACAATGCGCTGAACGTGCCCGGTACGGCCGTGGAGCCCACGACGGGTGAGGTGCACCTTCGTCACCACATCAGCCCCACCGGCTTCTATCGTGGACGCCAGGTACTGAAGAACAAGTCCGAAGCCTGATCAGGTTTCGAAGCCAAGGCCCCTTGCTACGTTATGTAGCCTCGGGCCTTTGTTTTTTATGCTTGTTTCCATTGTTCCCTGGCCTTTGCTGGACCACGCTGATCTCGCATGATCACGATTGCCGTTGATTGCATGGGGGGGGATCATGGTCCCCGCGTCACCTTGCCTGCATGTCGCCATTTCCTTGACAAGCACCCCGATGTTCAGCTTGTCCTGGTCGGCTTGCCCCAGGCGCTGGATGGCTTTTCCCACCCTCGCGTCCGAGTTGTTGGTGCCACCGAGGTGGTGAGCATGGAAGATCCCGTGGAGGTGGCGTTGCGACGCAAGAAGGATTCGTCCCTGCGCGTGGCGATCCAGCAGGTCAAGGACGGTGCGGCACAGGCGGTTGTATCCGCTGGGAATACCGGTGCGCTCATGGCCATCGCGCGCTATGTGCTCAAGACGCTGGATGGCATAGAGCGGCCGGCGATCGCTGCGCAACTTCCCAATGCTAGGGGTGGCGTGACCACGATGCTGGACCTGGGTGCCAACGTGGATTGCACGGCCGCGCATCTGCTGCAATTTGCCGTGATGGGGTCGGCGCTCGTATCGGTGCTGACGCAAAATGACAATCCCTCGGTGGGCCTGCTGAACATCGGTGAAGAAGCAATAAAGGGCAGCGAAACCATCAAGAAGGCGGGCGAACTGCTGCGTGCCGCTGGTGCTGCCGGGGATCTGAACTTTCTTGGCAACGTGGAAGGCAACGACATCTTCAAGGGGACGGCGGACCTGGTCGTGTGCGACGGTTTCGTGGGCAACGTGGTGCTCAAGAGCAGCGAGGGCTTGGCTACGATGATTGGGGGGTTCCTCAAGGCAGAGTTTTCCCGCAATGCGCTGACCAAAATGGCGGCTGTCATGGCGTACCCCGTGTTGTCAGCGATGAAGAAACGCGTGGACCACCGGCGCTACAGCGGCGGCGTCTTGCTGGGCCTGCGCGGCCTCGTGTTCAAGAGTCATGGTTCGGCCGACGAGCTGGCGTTCGAGATTGCGTTGACGCGTGCTTACGATTCTGCGCGCAATCATTTGCTGGACCGTGTGATTGCCCGCATTGCCCACGCCGCACCCCTGCTGCGTGGTGGTGATGTGGCATGAGCGGAATCTGGTTTCAGTGACAATGACCCGAGCATGCCTGTGCATGCCGCCTTCTAGTACTACAAGATCTTCGAATGACACGCTTTTCCCGCATCACAGGTACTGGAAGCTGCCTGCCGCCCAAGCGCCTGACCAATACGGAACTGGCTGCCGAGCTTGCGGCACAAGGTATCGAAACCTCCGACGAGTGGATCGTCCATCGCACGGGCATACGGGCCCGTCACTTTGCGGCACCCGATGTATGCAGCAGCGATCTGGGCGTACAGGCCGCGAAAGGCGCCTTGGCAGCTGCCGGACTTCAACCCAGCGATATCGACTTGATTATTGTGGCGACCTCGACGCCGGACATGGTGTTTCCTTCGACGGCGTGCATTCTCCAGAACAAGCTTGGTGCCGCAGGTTGCCCTGCTTTTGATGTGCAGGCGGTTTGCAGCGGTTTCATTTACGCTCTGACGGTGGCGGATGCGATGATCAAGACCGGTGCCGCGCGCCGGGCCCTGGTGATTGGTGCGGAAGTGTTTTCACGCATTCTTGATTTCAAGGATCGCACGACTTGTGTGTTGTTTGGAGATGGCGCGGGGGCTGTGGTGCTCGAGGCTTCGAGTGTTCCTGGCATTCTCGCCAGTGATCTACATGCGGACGGCAAGCATGCGGATATTTTGTGTGTACCAGGCAATGTTTCAGGCGGGAAGGTATTGGGGGACCCACTGCTGAAGATGGACGGTCAGGCCGTTTTCAAGCTGGCGGTGGGGGTGCTGGAGGATTCCGCCCGGGCGGCGCTGGCAAGGGCAGGGAAAACCCCTGCGGATATTGACTGGTTGATACCCCATCAGGCTAACATCCGCATCATGCAAGGAACGGTCAAGCGCCTCAAGATGCCATTGGAAAAGCTGATCGTGACGGTGGATCAGCATGGCAACACTTCGGCTGCGTCGATTCCCTTGGCCCTGGATTCGGCGGTGCGGTCGGGCAAGGTCAAGCCTGGCGACACGCTGCTGCTGGAGGGCGTGGGGGGCGGTTTTACATGGGGCGCGGTTCTGCTGAACATGTAGCACCCGACAGAGTTTGTGGGATCGCAGCGGTTGGATGTGATGAGCCTATGAAGAAGTTTGCGTTTGTTTTTCCCGGTCAGGGATCGCAGTCCGTCGGCATGCTGGACGCCTGGAGGGACCACCCCGTCGTGGTTGAAGCCTTGCGAGAGGCATCCGATGCCTTGGGCGAAGACCTCGCGCAGTTGATTGCGCACGGTCCCAAGGAGGCATTGGCCTTGACCACCAATACACAACCCGTAATGCTGGTGGCGGGTGTGGCGGCCTATCGCGTGTGGATGGCCGAGGTGGGCGAGGCTCCGTCCTTGGTCGCGGGACACTCCCTGGGAGAGTATTCGGCGCTGGTCGCGGCGGGCGTGTTGACGCTGTCGCAGGCCACGCCTCTGGTCCGGTTCCGTGCGCAGGCTATGCAGCAGGCAGTGCCGGTGGGGGTGGGCGCGATGGCGGCCATCCTGGGCATGGAATCTTCGAAGGTGGTGGCTGGATGCGCCGACGTCCAGTCCGGGTTCGGTCCGGGAAGCACGGAGGTGGTGGAGGCCGTCAATTTCAATGACCCCGCCCAGACCGTGATTGCCGGCACCAAGGCCGCCGTCGAAAGGGCCTGCGAGGTGCTCAAGGCGGGGGGTGCCAAGCGCGCCTTGCCGCTGCCGGTATCCGCCCCGTTCCACTCCAGTCTGATGAAGCCGGCCGCGGAACAACTCCGGGTGCGGCTGGAGTCCGTCGAACTGTGCAGTCCCGAGGTCCCGGTGCTGAATAACGTGGACGTCGCCATTGAATCGGATGCAGCGTGCATCCGCGATGCCTTGGTGCGGCAAGCGTTCGGGCCGGTGCGCTGGGTGGAGTGCGTGCAGGCCATCAAGGCGCGCGGACTGATCGACGTGGTCGAGTGCGGGCCTGGCAAAGTATTGGCAGGCATGACCAAGCGCATTGATTCCAGTCTCAATGGCTTGGCCTTGTTTGATCCGGCCAGCTTGGCCGATGTGAAAGGGCAGTTGGCATGAGTGAATCGACATTCGAAGGCCAGGTGGCCCTGGTTACCGGCGCGACGCGCGGGATTGGCGCGGCCATTGCGCTGGAACTGGCGCAAAGAGGGCTGAAGGTCATCGGTACCGCCACCTCCGAGGAGGGCGCGGCCAGGATTGGCCACGCTCTGGGGGCGTTTCCGGGTTGCGCCGGACGGGTGCTCGATGTGACCGACGGCGCGGCCCTGGAGGCTCTGGTGGACGCCTTGGTGAAGGGATACGGTGGTCTGCATGTGCTGGTGAACAACGCCGGTATCACGCGTGACACGCTGGCCATGCGGCTCAAGGACGAGGACTGGGACGCCGTGCTGGACACCAATCTCAAGGCGGTGTTTCGGATGAGCCGCGCGGTCCTGCGCACCATGATGAAGCAACGCTACGGCCGCATCATCAGTATCACGTCCGTGGTCGGCGCGTCCGGCAATCCAGGACAAGCCAATTACGCGGCGGCCAAGGCCGGCGTTGCCGGCATGACACGTGCCCTGGCGCGCGAACTCGGTTCGCGCAACATCACGGTCAATTGCGTGGCTCCGGGTTTCATCGAAACCGACATGACCGCGGGCCTACCCGAAGAGCAGCAGAAGGCCTTGCTGAGCCAGATTCCCCTGGGACATCTGGGCAAGCCGTCCGACATTGCTCATGCCGTGGCCTACCTGGCTTCGCCGCAGGCAAGTTACGTCACGGGGCAGGAACTGCACGTCAATGGCGGCATGTATATGTAAGTTCAAGCCGGTCTATCCGCCCGGCGGTCGGTGTTAGAGATTACTCTCTAGCCCGGCTAGAATTGCGGATTAATTCACAACCCTTTGAGGGAACTCATGAGCGATATCGAAGCACGCGTTAAGAAGATCATTGCCGAACAACTCGGTGTGGAAGAGTCTCAAGTCACCAATGAGAAGTCCTTCGTGGCTGATCTGGGTGCTGATTCCCTGGACACCGTCGAACTGGTCATGGCGCTGGAAGACGAGTTCGGCATCGAGATTCCGGACGAAGACGCGGAGAAGATCACATCCGTGCAGAACGCCATCGACTACGCCAACGCTCACAAGAAGGCTTGATTGCGCATGACCCGACGCCGTGTTGTCGTTACCGGTCTGGGATGTGTCAGCCCAGTGGGCAATACGGTTCAGGATGCGTGGGCCAATTTGCTTCAGGGGCAGTCCGGGGTAGCGCAGATATCCAAGTTTGATGCCGCGAACTTCGCCTGCAAGATCGCCGGTGAAGTCAAGGGGTTCCAGGTCGAGTCGTACATCTCCGCCAAGGAGGCCCGTACGATGGACACCTTTATCCACTACGGTATCGCCGCGTCCGCGCAGGCCATTGCGGACGCCGGCCTGCGCACGGGAGACGCCTTGGGCGAGGAGGAGTCCACGCGCATCGGTTGCGCGATTGGCTCCGGCATTGGTGGTTTGCCGCTGATCGAGGAGTCCATTGCCGAACTGATCAGCCGTGGCCCGCGCCGCATTTCCCCGTTCTTCGGTCCCTCCACCATTATCAACATGACGGCAGGTCATGTGTCCATGCGGTACGGCTTCAAGGGGCCCAACATTGCGGTGGTCACAGCATGCACGACCGGATTGCACTGCATTGGTCAGGCAGGACGGATGATCGAGTACGGCGATGCCGACATCATGATTGCCGGAGGCTCCGAAGCTTGCGTTTCACCCTTGGGCATCGGAGGATTCGCCGCCATGCGCGCACTGTCCACGCGCAATGACGAACCACAGACGGCGTCTCGTCCGTGGGATCGTGACCGCGACGGCTTTGTGCTTGGCGAGGGTGGCGGTGTGATGGTGCTCGAGGAGTATGAGCACGCCAAGGCACGTGGTGCCCGGATTTACGCGGAACTGGCTGGCTTTGGCATGAGCGCCGACGCTGGGCATATGACCGCTCCCAACATGGATGGCCCCAGGCGTGCCATGTTGAGCGCCATGCGCAACGCGGGCGTGAATCCCGATCAGGTGGACTACCTCAACGCACATGGCACGTCCACGCCATTGGGCGACATCAACGAGACCAACGCCATCAAGGCTGCGCTCGGGGACCACGCGCGGCGCACGGTGGTTAACTCCACCAAGTCCATGACCGGGCATTTACTGGGTGGCGCAGGGGGTCTGGAGTCGGTGTTCACCGTACTGGCGCTGCATCACCAAAAGAGCCCGCCTACCATCAACATCTTCAACCAGGATCCCGAATGCGACCTGGACTATTGCGCCAATATGGCGCGCGATATGAAGATCGACGTGGCGCTGAAAAACAATTTCGGCTTCGGCGGAACGAAAGGGTCGCTGATTTTCAAGCGCATCTGAGCCAGGTTCACCAGACCCATGCATCACGCCCCAGCGGCTAGCTTTCCGTTGGAGCGTTCCCGCTTCCTGGGCAGGCTTCTGATACTGGCGTGGGGCATCGGCGCGGGTACCGTAATGCTGTGGGTTGAGGCGCAGCAGCATTGTGAGTGGCCGCAATGGCTCGGTGTTGCCGCGGTATTCCTAGGTGGAACATTGGCACGTCACTGGTGGAAACTCCACCCGGTCGGAGAACTGGGTTGGGACGGCCAGGTGTGGCATATCCGTCTTCCAGGAGGTTCGCTCCTCAAGGGACAGGTCTCGGTGCATCTGGATCTGCAGCGTCACCTGCTGCTCACCCTGACCTGCGGCAGGCCTGGATCCCAGGTCTGGCTGTGGTTGGATGAGCAGGCCAATGCGCAGGCCTGGCGCGACTTGAGGCGTGCAGTATATTCCCGCGCCAAGGAGCCTTCCGATGCCGATCGTTTGCCAGGATCGGAGCCGCCATGAGTGACGCAGAACTACCACCTTCCCCGTCGTCGGACAGTGACCTGATGCTGGTCGAGCGCACCGTGGCAGGTGACCAGCGCGCCTTCGAGTTGCTGGTTGTCAAGTACCAGAGACGTATTCAGCGACTCATCGCGCGCATGGTGCGTGATGTCGACTTGGTGGACGATATTGCCCAGGAAACCTTCATCCGCGCCTACCGCGCCCTGCACCAGTTCCGGGGCGATGCGCAGTTCTACACTTGGCTTTACCGCATTGCGGTGAATACAGCCAAGAAGGCCCTGCTCGATCTCAAGCGAGACCCTACGGTTTCCGAATCCGCACTGAAAAGTTCCCAAGACGACGAGGAAACTTCGCGACCCGGTTTGGAACTAATCAGTCCGGAGACACCCGAAACAGAGTTAGCCGCCAAAGATATTGCGCGGACGGTGAATGCAGCATTGGATTCCTTGCCAGAGGATTTACGGCAGGCGTTGGTGCTGCGCGAGTTGGATGGCTTGAGCTATGAGGAAATTGCCGAGGTCATGGGCTGCCCCATCGGCACGGTAAGGTCGCGGATCTTTCGCGCGCGTGAGGCTGTTTCGGCGAAGGTGATGCCGCTGCTGGAGAGCCGCGGTGGCAAGCGCTGGTAGGGTGGCAGAGGGCAGTGAGTCAAGGAGCAGATGCGATGAACGATTCCATGCGCAGACGTGAGGCCGTATCCGACATGGTGGATGGGCGTTTGCGTGGTCAGGCCTTTTCCGATGCCATGCGAGTGCTGGATACGGAAATGGATGCCCGGATGGCTTGGCATGCGTACCACGTGGTGGGGGATGTGTTGCGTTCGGGTGAACTGGCGGCGTGTGAGGGTGACGCTGTCTTTCTGGAACGCCTGCGGGGGCGTTTGCAGCACGAGACCGGCGAGCGCCATGGTCATGCGATTGCGCCAGCTGTCGAAGCCCCCGTCCTGGGGGTTGATACGAGGGTGCCTCCAGCCAACGACGGCATCTTCCCTTGGAGGTGGGCTGCCGGTTTCCTTTCGGTACTGGCGGCAGTGGCTATCGGCTGGAACATGCGCGGGCTGACGGCCACTGGCGCGGACGAGCTGATCAGTGCCTCCCCAGAGACGGTCCGTTATGCCCAGCCGACTTCGGTGCAGGGCGGACAGGTCATGATTCGCGACCCGCGGTTGGATCAATTGCTGCAGGCTCACAGACAGTCCGGCGGCGCCTCAGCACTTCAGGTGCCATCGGGATTCCTGCGCAATGCCACGTTCGAAGTCCCTTCCCGCTAGAGTAATCGAGATAGATGCCATGATGCCTGTACGTACTATGGCCTGGGTTGGGCTGCTGTGCGGACTGCTGAGCTGCACGTCGGCGTGGGCCGACCAAGCCCGCAGGGTCGGCTCCGCGCCTGCGGTGAATCGACCGTCTGTGCGTAACCTGTCCCAGTGGCTGGTTCGCATGCACGATGCCTCGAAGCACCGAGCCTATGCGGGAACGTTCGTGGTGTCATCGGGAGGCGGCGCGATGTCCAGCTCGCGCATTTGGCACGTGTGTGATGGCGAGCAGCAGATCGAGCGTGTGGATGCGCTCACAGGTACGCCACGATCCACGTTTCGCCACAATGACCAGGTTGTCACCTTCTTGCCGCAGACCCGACTGGCACTGCAGGAGCGACGCGAGTCACTGAGGTTGTTTCCCGAACTGCTCAAGAGCAATGACTCCACGGTTTCGGACTATTACGCCGCGAAGCTGGTGGGGCAGGATAGGGTCGCAGGCGTCGACGCGGACGTGTTGGTCCTGGAGCCACGGGATCGGCTGCGTTTTGGCTACCGCATCTGGAGTGAGAGGGAAACTGGCCTGGTGGTGAAGCTGCAAACCCTGGACGCCGCGGGACGCACGCTGGAGCAGGCGGCGTTCTCCGAATTGCAGCTAGATGCGAGTGTCAGCATGGAGCAGTTGCTTGACATGATGCGCAACACTCAGGGTTACCGCGTGGAGCGTTTGGATCCGGTACCCACGACCGCCTCGGCCGAAGGCTGGGTGCTCAAGCAGGACGTCCCCGGCTTCAAGCTGATGAGTTGCCTGCGCCGCCCCTTCATTGGCACGTTGCCAGACCCCGGGGTGGGGAACGGGGTGGCGTCTGGCACGCAGGCGCGGACCGTTCAGTGGATATTTTCCGATGGGCTCGCCTCGGTGTCGCTATTTGTGGAGCCGCTGGATCACCAGCGACGGAACCAGGAAGTCTGGCTGGAGATGGGTGCTACGAGCCTGCTGTCGCGGCCCATCCAGGACTGGTGGCTGACCGTGGTCGGGGAGGTTCCCCAGCAGACGCTGCAGCTCTTCTCTCGTAGCTTGGAGCGTGCGCGCTGAGAGCGTCCGTTTCTGGCGCACGCGCAAAGGTTGATGGATTGAATTTTTTCCCCTTGAGCCTATCTCAGGGTTTTTCTTGATGAAAGGTCGATGATGATGCAAATCAACTGGAAGTACGCCCGTTCCTTGGTTGTGGTCGCCGCCCTTGCGGTGGTGGGAGCTCTTGCCCTGAGTCCGTCCAAACCTGTCGCTGCACAAGGACAGCCTCAGGCCCAGACGCCGACACTGGTGCGGGGTTTGCCTGATTTCACCGAGTTGGTGGAGCAGGTGGGGCCATCGGTTGTGAACATCCGCACAATGGAGAAGGTGGTCACCCGAAGCGAGATGGACAACGGTGTGGACGAGCAGATGTTCGAGTTCTTTCGCCGATTTGGCCTGCCCATGCCCAACGTGCCTCGCCAAGGGCCGCGGTCGCAACGCCCTCACATTCCTGAGGAGCAGCCGCGGGGCGTGGGCTCGGGTTTCATTCTGACGGCAGACGGATTCATCATGACCAACGCCCACGTGGTAGACGGTGCGGATGAAGTCCTGGTGACCCTGACCGACAAGCGTGAATTCAAGGCCAAGATCGTGGGCGCGGACAAGCGCAGTGACGTGGCGGTGGTGAAGATCGACGCTGCGGGGTTGCCTGCTGTGAAGCTGGGCGAGGTCAGCCGCCTCAAGGTAGGTGAATGGGTCATGGCCATCGGCTCTCCGTTCGGGCTTGAAAATAGTGTGACCGCGGGCATCGTCAGTGCCAAGGCGCGTGACACGGGGGAGTTGCTGCCCTTGATCCAGACCGACGTGGCCATCAACCCCGGCAACTCCGGCGGGCCTCTGATCAACATGCGCGGCGAGGTCGTGGGCATCAACAGCCAGATCTACTCCCGCTCGGGGGGCTACATGGGGATCTCCTTTGCGATCCCCATCGACGAGGCGGCTCGAGTAAGCGATCAATTGCGGGCCAAGGGGCGCGTGACGCGTGGACGTCTGGGAGTGCAGATCGGGCCGGTGAGCAAGGAACTGGCGGAGTCCATCGGTCTGGGCAAGGCGCAGGGTGCGTTGGTGGGTTCGGTCGAGGCCGGAACGCCGGCCGAGAGGGCGGGAATCGAAGCGGGTGACATCATTCTCAAGTTCGATGGCAAGGCGATCGAGAAATCCACGGACCTGCCCTTGGCGGTGGGCAATACCAAGCCGGGCACGCGCAGCACCGTCACCGTATTCCGGCGGGGCGCCACCAAGAATCTGAACATCACTGTCGGCGAATTCGATCCGGTTCAACCCGACAAGAAGACGGGTTCCAAGGGCGGCAAGGAGAGCGAATCCACCGGGGCCAAAGCGCTGGGCTTGACGGTGAGCGAGCTGACCGATGCGCAGAAGAAGGAGCTTCGGATTCGGGGTGGCGTGCGTGTGGAGTCCGCCACCGACGGCGCAGCCCGTGCAGGGTTGAGTGAGGGCGACGTGATCGTGGCCATCAACAACACCGAGATCGGCAGTGTGAAGGAGTTCGAGGCTGCGGCGTCCAAGGTGGACAAGAGCAAGACCGTGAGTGTGCTGGTGCGCCGTGACGACTTGGCCAGGTTCTTCTTGATCAAGCCTGCGCGCTGAACTGCTTTTGTGTTTGAAAAGCCCGATCACGCATCGGGCTTTTCTTTGTCTGCATATTGCCAAAAACACACAGGGGAAAATATTTTTTCGCGCAGACGAAAATTTTCGTGTTGTTTGTGAATGCTTACTTCATTTGTTTCTATGGTTGATATTGGATAGAATCGCCTCCTTTTAATGTGCATTCATGGCATAAAAGAAGCTACGAATCCACGATGCGAGATGTCCCTCGGCCATCCAGTCCTGATCCACAGTTCGCCCACAAGTTGTTAAGTTCGATGTTCCGAGAGATTGTGGATAAACTGTTATTAAGTGATATGTTGCTGGTCTGCAACGACGAATTTTTGCCTTTTTTGTCACCATGTCTGCGAAAGTTTTTGCCTACAATGAAGTCCCAACTATCGCAGTTGCCAAAGATTGTTGGTTCAGGGCGCGTCGTATCCGACGCGCCCTTTTTTCTTGTCAGCGCCGTTTGAATTCAATTACTTAAAGCTCTTCGTTGATGAATCACATCAGAAATTTCTCGATCATTGCGCACATTGACCACGGCAAGTCGACGTTGGCCGATCGTTTGATCCAGCGTTGTGGTGGCCTGGCCGATCGCGAGATGGAGGCACAGGTTCTGGACTCGATGGACATCGAGAAGGAGCGTGGGATAACCATCAAGGCTCAGACTGCAGCCCTGAACTATCAGGCGCGTGACGGACAGGTCTACAACCTCAACTTGATTGATACCCCCGGTCATGTCGACTTCTCGTATGAAGTCTCGCGATCGCTTTCCGCGTGTGAGGGTGCGCTGCTCGTGGTCGATGCCAGTCAGGGTGTGGAGGCACAAACGGTGGCCAATTGCTACACCGCGCTGGACCTGGGCGTAGAGGTGCTGCCGGTGCTCAACAATATGGACTTGCCGCAGGCGGACCCGGAAAACGCCAAGGCGGAGATCGAGGACGTGATCGGGATCGATGCGGCGAATGCCATTCCCTGCTCGGCCAAGACCGGCATGGGCGTCGATGAAATCCTGGAAGCGATCGTGGCCAGGGTTCCCGCGCCTCGCGGAAATCCGGACGGCCCCCTGCGCGCGATGATCATCGACAGCTGGTTTGACAGCTACGTGGGCGTGGTGATGCTGGTTCGGGTCGTGGATGGCCGCTTGCTCAAGGGCGAGCGCATCAAGCTGATGGCCACCGGGGCGGTCTATGAAGCCGACAACCTGGGCGTGTTCACGCCGGCGAACCAACCGCGTGACGCGCTGGCTGCGGGCGAAGTGGGCTACATCGTCGCCGGCATCAAGGAGTTGCAGGCGGCCAAGGTGGGGGACACCGTGACGCTGGAGAAGAAGTTGCCCAACAACGCGGGCAGCGCCACCGAGGCACTGCCTGGCTTCAAGGAAATCCAGCCCCAGGTGTTTGCCGGGCTGTATCCCACGGAGGCAAACCAGTACGACGCACTGCGCGACAGCCTGGAGAAGCTCAAGCTCAACGATGCGTCCCTGCACTTCGAACCGGAAGTCTCGCAGGCTCTGGGGTTCGGTTTTAGATGCGGATTTCTCGGGCTGCTGCACATGGAGATCGTGCAGGAGCGGCTGGAGCGGGAGTTCGACCAGGATCTCATCACCACCGCGCCCAGCGTGGTCTATCAGGTGGTCAAGGGTGACGGAGAGGTCATCATGGTGGAGAACCCATCCAAGATGCCTGACCAGGGTCGTATCCAGGAGGTGCGCGAACCCATCGTCACCGTGCACCTGTACATGCCGCAAGAGTATGTCGGGCCGGTCATGACGTTGGCAAATCAGAAGCGCGGCATGCAGTTGAACATGGCTTACCACGGGCGTCAGGTGATGCTGACCTATGACATGCCCCTGGGGGAGATCGTGCTGGACTTCTTCGACAAGCTCAAGTCCGTGAGCCGGGGCTATGCCTCCATGGACTATGAGTTCAAGGAGTACCGCGCATCGGACGTGGTGAAGGTCGACATCCTGCTCAACGGCGACAAGGTCGATGCGCTGTCGATCATCGTGCACCGCAGCCAATCACAGTACCGTGGACGCGCGGTCGTGGCCAAAATGCGCGAGATCATCAGCCGGCAGATGTATGACGTGGCGATCCAGGCCGCCATCGGGGCCAACATCATCGCGCGTGAGACAATCAAGGCGCTGCGCAAGAACGTCCTGGCCAAGTGCTATGGTGGGGACATCACGCGCAAGCGCAAACTTCTGGAAAAACAAAAGGCAGGCAAAAAGCGCATGAAACAAATCGGATCCGTGGAAGTTCCGCAGGAGGCGTTTCTGGCGATTTTGCAGGTGGAGGACTGATGCAGTTTCTGACGGCGATCATTTTGGCGGCCTTCGCCGGGTACGCGGCGAGTTGGTACTTTGGCGTCATCGATGGCAATTTCGCCTTGCTGCTCTTTATGGCCTCGGTCGTGACCGGTGCGTATTGGCTGGCGGAGAAGTTCTATTTTCTGCCGCAGCGCCTGCGCGCCGCGGCCACGCTGGAGGAGGAGTCGGCGAAGCGGTTGGCGGAACTTCAGCGTCAGGGCATTGGCCAGGTCGATATGGACGTGAAGCAGGCTCGCGAACGGCTGATCATGCAGCCGTGGTGGCTGGACTGGACCGCGGGCATGTTTCCGGTCATTCTGGGCGTGTTTCTACTGCGGTCATTCGTGGTCGAGCCTTTCAAGATTCCTTCCGGCTCCATGGGTCCCACCTTGCTGGTGGGCGACCTGATTCTCGTGAACAAGTTCGAGTACGGTCTGCGCCTTCCGGTGATCCACACCAAGATCACGCAGGGCAACCCGCCGCAGCGAGGTGATGTCATGGTGTTTCGCTATCCGCCCAATCCCAACCAGGACTACATCAAGCGCGTGGTTGGTTTGCCGGGCGACGAGGTGGGATATCTGAACAAGACCTTGACCATCAATGGTCAGCCCATCAGCAAACTGCCCATGCCCACCTTTCTGGAAGAGGACACCATGCAGTACCGTCCGCAGTTCGAGGAGGAGCTCGGTGGCAGGAAACATATGCTACTGAACTACGATGATCGTCCCGCGCATGTGCAGGCGGGCGACTTCCCCCTGCGCGAAAATTGTCGTTACAACGTGGAGGGTGTGGTATGCAAGGTGCCCGCCGGTCACTACTTCATGATGGGCGACAATCGCGACAACTCCCTGGATTCGCGGTATTGGGGGTTTGTGCCCGAAGGGAACATCGTGGGCAAGGCGTTTCTAATCTGGATGAACTTGACGAATCTCAAGCGCATAGGTTCGTTCAAGTAATCGATTTGACGATCTCGAACAAAGGGGAACGATGATGAAGGTTCAACTACAGTCACGGCAGGCTGGCCTGTCGTTGATCAGCATGTTGTTCGTGGGGGGCTTGCTGGCGGTGATTGGGGTTGTCGGGGCACAGGTCTTCCCGACAGCGGTGGAGTACATTGCGATTGTCAAGGCGGTGAACAAGGCCAAGGACGGGAATACCGTCCAGGAAGTTCGCGAGATTTTCGACAAACAGGCGGCAGTTGAATCCATTACGTCCATCAATGGCAAGGATCTGGAGATAGGCAAAGAGGGCGACAAAGTGGTCGTGTCGTTCTCCTACCAACGCGAAATCCATCTGGTCGGCCCCGGCTGGCTGGTGTTGCGCTACGAAGGGCGATCGAAGTAGCGTGGACCAAGGGTTGACCGCACTGCAGCACCGCTTGCAGCATGTCTTTCGCGACCCGCAACTGTTGCTGCGGTCGTTGACTCACAGAAGTTTTTCGGCCGACCACAATGAACGGCTGGAATTCCTCGGCGATTCAGTACTGAATTTGGCCGTGGCCGGCTTGCTGTACGAACGTCTTCGAGATTTACCAGAGGGCGATCTATCCCGCGTACGAGCCAATCTGGTCAAGCAGGACACCCTGCATCTGCTTGCGGTTCAACTGGGATTGCCCGACGTCATACGCCTGGGCGAGGGCGAAGCCCGTTCGGGTGGTTGCAAGCGACCCTCCATCCTCGCGGACGCGCTGGAGGCGGTGATCGGTGCCGTTTACCTGGACGCAGGGTACGAGGCCGCCCAGGCCCTTGTGCGGCGGGTGTTTGCAGAGGTGGAGATTACCCCACACATGCAGGCCATTGGCAAGGATCCCAAGACGGAGTTGCAGGAGTGGTTGCAGGCCCGAAAGATGAAGCTGCCGAAGTATCGGGTGGTTGGTACCATGGGGGCGGCGCACAAACAGAGCTTCGATGTGGAGTGTGAGATCGAGGAGTTGAATCTGGTCGAACGCGGCATCGGGGGCTCGCGTCGCTCGGGTGAGCAGGCGGCTGCGGCAGCGGTGTTGCAGCAACTCCATTCCAGAGGCTGAACGAACATGGCTACGAACAGTGAAGTCCCGGGCGGCGCGGTGACGCCGGGCCAGTCGCCCGAAGGGAGCGCCGCCCAGCGATGCGGCCTGATCTCCATCGTGGGCAAGCCCAACGTGGGCAAATCCACGTTGCTCAACGCCTTGGTGGGGCAAAAGATCAGCATCACCTCGCGCAAGGCGCAGACCACGCGCCATCGCATCACCGGCATGCGTACCCTGGGCGCCACGCAGTTTGTCTTCGTGGATACGCCGGGTTTCCAGACGCACCACAACAACGCGCTGAACCGCTCGCTGAACAAGACCGTTCAGGGCGCGGTGGGGGACGTGGACCTGATCCTGTTCGTTGTCGAGGCCGGCAGTTTCACGCCAGCGGACGCACGGGTGCTGTCGCTCATCAAGCCGGGCACACCGGTGCTGCTGGTCGCCAACAAGCTGGACAACGTGCACCGGCGCGCGGAAATCGCGCCCTGGCTGCAGTCCATGCAGGAGCACCATCCCTTCGCCGAATTTGTGCCTATGTCGGCCAAGAATGCCAAGGACATCGAGCGTCTGTACGCGATCTGCGAGCGCTATCTGCCCGAACAGCCCTGGTTCTACGGCGAGGACGAACTCACCGACCGCAGCGAACGCTTCCTGGCCAGCGAAATCGTGCGCGAGAAGTTGTTCCGCCTGACGGGCGACGAGCTGCCTTACACCTCGACGGTGATCATCGACAAGTTCGATGAAGAACCCCCGGCACGCAAGGGTCACAAGCGCCTGCTGCGCATCGCTGCCACCATCGTCGTGGAGCGCGACGGACACAAGGCCATGATCATCGGGGACAAGGGCGAGCGCATCAAGCGCATCGGCACGGAGTCCCGTGTCGAGCTGGAAAAACTCATGGACGCCAAGGTGTTCATCGAACTGTGGGTCAAGGTCCGCTCCGGTTGGGCCGATGACGAAGCCCGGGTGCGCAGTTTTGGTTATGAGTAGCCTGTGGCTGCCAAACGCGTTGCCGACGAACCTGCCTTTGTGCTGCATCGCTACGACTGGAGCGAGTCCAGTCTGATTCTGGACGTGTTCACGCGCCATCACGGGCGCGTGGCCCTGGTCGCCAAGGGTGCCAAGCGGCCCAGTTCCAGCTTTCGTCCCATCCTGCTGCCCATGCAGCCGTTGCACTTGAGCTTCGGCGGGGATGCGGAAATTCGCACGCTCAAGGGCGCGGAGTGGCTGGGTGGGCATGTCATGCCCACGGGGGACGCGCTGCTCTCCGGCTACTACCTCAATGAATTGCTGCTGCGGCTGCTGGCGCGCGACGACCCACACGAACGCTTGTTTGACGTCTATGCCGGGGTGGTGCAGGTGCTGGCGTCTGAGCACGGGGAGGCGCTGCAACCGGCGCTGCGCGCCTTCGAGCTGCTGCTGCTGCGTGACATTGGCCTGCTGCCCACGCTGGATGCCCAGACGCTGACCTTGGCGGCACTGGAGGAGCACGAGCGTTACGCCCTGGTTCCCGAAGGCGGCCTGCGTCAGGCGCACGATGACGATCGTGCCAGGTTAAGCGGCGCCCAATGGACGCGGTTGCAGCGGGCGCTGGATGACGCCGCGCCGTTTACCGCTACCTTGCGCGTGTGCGCCGAGGTCATGACCGAACTCAAACCGCAATTGCGCACCCTGCTGCACTACCATTGCGGTGTCTCCACGCTGCGCACCCGGCAGATGATGATGGACCTGCAAGCACTATGAACACTCTCCATGTCGCCGGAAATCGGCAGCGTACGGCACTGTCCGTGAATCTGAACAAGGTCGCCCTGGTGCGCAATACCCGGCACCTGGGCATTCCCAGCGTCACCCGGGCCGCGACCCTGTGTCTGGAGGCTGGTGCGCAGGGCATTACCGTGCATCCGCGCCCGGACGAGCGCCACATCCGTGCCGCGGATGTGCAGGAGCTGTCGGCCCTGCTGCAGTCCTGGCCGCAGCGCGAGTTCAACATCGAGGGCAATCCCCGGCACAACCTCATGGACTTCGTGCGGACCTTGCGCCCTCACCAGACGACGTTTGTTCCCGACAGCGAGGGGCAGTTCACCAGTGATCACGGCTGGCGATTCCCGCAAGATGCGGAGGTGTTGCGGCCGCTCATTGCACAGGCGCGCGCACTGGGTGTGCGCGTGAGCCTGTTCATGGACCCCGATCCCGCCATGATGACCGCGGCGCGCGCGGTCGGTGCGGACCGCGTGGAGCTGTACACCGAACCCTATGCCCAGGCCTGGGGCACACCCGCCCAGGCGACACAACTGCAGCGCTACGCCGATGCCGCACGCGCCGCCTTGGCCGCGGGGCTGGGCGTCAATGCCGGGCACGACCTGAACCGCGACAACCTCACGGCGTTCCTGCGCGAGGTGCCTGGCGTGCAGGAGGTGTCCATTGGCCACGCACTGATCGCCGATGCGCTGGAGTTGGGCTACGCGGCCACCGTGCGCGACTACCAGCGCTGCATCGACGAGGCTTTCGCTTGATCTACGGCATCGGTACCGACATTTGCGACATACGCCGCATCCAGGCCTCGCTGGACCGGCACGGCGAGCGCTTTGCCCAACGTATTCTGAGCGGGGCGGAGCTGGCGGTGTGGACGGCCCGCAGTCAGCGCTGGCCGCAGCGCGGAGTGCGCTACCTGGCCACGCGCTTCAGTGCCAAGGAAGCTTTCAGCAAGGCCATTGGCCTGGGGCTGCGCGCGCCCATGAGCTGGAGCCTGTGCGAAGTGGGGCATCTGGCCAGCGGCAAGCCCGTGATCGTGCTGCACGGCGCTCTGAAGGAATGGTTCGAGGCACGTGCCCTGAGCGCGCATGTCTCGGTCACCGACGAAACCGACTACGCCGCCAGCTTTGTGGTGGTGGAACAGCAGCAACCCTCGAATCGTGAGCGCCCATGAATCCGCACGCCCCCGTCATCATCGACATCGCCGGCACCGAACTGACCGCGGCCGATCGCCAACGTTTGGCGCACCCGCTCACGGGCGGCCTCATCCTGTTCGCGCGCAATTGGCACAGCCGCTCGCAGCTCACGCAACTGTGCCGCGACATCAAGCGCTTGCGCGGCGATCTGCTGATCTGCGTGGACCACGAAGGCGGACGCGTGCAGCGCTTCCAGACCGACGGATTCACCCACGTGCCGCCCATGCGCGCTCTGGGCGAGCTCTGGCTGCAGGACGGCCAGGATGGACCCGGCGCGGGTGCCATGAACGCCAGCAACGCTGCCACCGCCTGCGGCTATGTCCTGGGGGCGGAGCTGCGCGCCTGCGGCGTGGACCTGAGCTTTGCACCGGTGCTGGATCTGGACCACGGCGGCTCCAGTGTCATTGGCAGCCGCGCCTTTGCGCGGGACCCGCGTGTGGTCAGTGTGCTGGCCAAGAGCGTGATGCACGGCCTGCTGCAAAGCGGCATGGCCAACTGCGGCAAGCATTTCCCGGGGCACGGCTTCGTCAAGGCCGATTCCCACACCGACGTGCCCGTGGACCGGCGCAGCCTCAAAGCCATCCTGGCAGACGATGCCGCGCCCTATCGATGGCTCAACACCACACTGGCCAGCGTGATGCCGGCGCACGTGATTTACACCAAGGTGGATGCCCGACCGGCGGGTTTTTCCAGCAAGTGGTTGAACGACATCCTGCGCCGCCAACTGGGCTTTGGTGGCGCCATCTTCAGCGACGATCTCAGCATGGCCGGTGCCCGGGTTTTGGAGGGCCGCCAGCTCAGCTACACCGAGGCGGCGCTCACCGCGCTGGCCGCGGGCGGCGACATGGTGCTGCTGTGCAACCAGAGCCTGGATGGCGGCCACGCTGTGGACGAGTTGCTCGACGGCCTGGCCGAGGCCCAGCTCAAGGGGAACTGGTTGCTTCGCGAGGCCAGCGAAGAGCGCCGCTTGGCCCTGCTGCCACGCACCCCGGCCCTGGCGTGGGACGCGCTCATGGTGCAGGACGCGTACATGCACGCGCTGAGCTTGCTGCCTTAGTATCCTTGGCAAGGAGCAAACCAGTCGAGATCCTTGCGGTACAGGCTGGTGTGCACGTCCATCAGGCCCAGCACACTGTGAAACAGGTGGTCGTGTGTCAAAGGCTCGTTGATGCGCGATTTCAGGCAACCCATGCTGGTATGGCTGCGCTGCTGCTGGTCGCTCGACAGCCACGTAATGAGGGGCACGTGCTTTTGCACATCGGGGGCGATGCCGTAGGGTAGTCCATGCAGGTACAGGTTGTTCTCGCCCAGGGACTCACCGTGGTCGGAGATGTAGATCAAGGACGTGCTGCGACGCGGCGCCTGCTTTTTGAGCCATTGCAAGGCCTCGTGCAGTACATGATCTGTGTAGAGGATGGTGTTGTCATAGGCGTTGACTACCTGCTCCTGAGTGCATTCCTGCAGCAGGTTGGTCGTGCACTCCGGGACGAATGTCTTCATCGTCCTGGGCGTGCGCTTGTAGTATGCCGGGCCATGACTTCCCATGGGGTGCATGACCAGCACGATTCCTCGGGCGCGTTGTTCGGCCGGCAGTGCCTGAATGCGTTGGTCCAGGCCCAGCAGCATGACCTCATCCAGGCATTCGTTGTCGGCGCACAGGCCGTCGATCTTCTGGACAGACGTATCGAGCCTGTGCACGCGGTCGCACAACCCCTTGCAGCCAGACTGGTTGTCGATCCACAGCACGGCCAGTCCCGCCCGTTGCAGCACGTCCAGCAGGTTCTGAAAGTTGCCCTTGCGGGCTTCAAAGCCCTGGCGCCCCAGATGGGAAAACATGCAGGGCAGGGAACTGGCGGTACTGGTGCCGCAGGAGCGGACCTGGCGAAAGCTCGCAACGTCATCCCGCGCCAACTGGGGGTTGGTAGTGCGCGCATAACCGTTGAGCGAGAAGTTCGGCGCGCGCGCGGTTTCGCCGATCATCAGCAGCAACAGCGGGGGCTTGCCTTGGCGGGTGTAACTGGGGCCGAGTTGGGCGTCCTGTCCTATGGGTTGCGGCGCGGTGGCACCGCCCTTGGCGGGTTTGATCAGCAGATCGCCGACCGCATACAGGGTGTTGAGAGGGTTGATCATGTAGCGCAACTCGGTGCGGTTGCGCATCAATGAGGAGAAGTCCTGGAAGATCAGCCACAGTGTAGCGGCGATCACCAGGCAGGACCCCAGAAACAGGATGCCGTTGAAGGCGGCCTGGTTGAGGGCTGGCAGTGCCTGCACCGGGCGGCGCAGCAACCACGCGCCGGGTACGCCGGCCAGCAGCAACACGGTGAGCAGTAGCCGCCAGTTCAGCAGATCTCGCGCTTCCGCGGGGTTGGTCTGCAACACATTGACCAGCATGGTGGTGTCGATCACGATGCGATAGGTCAGCATGAAGTGGGTTGCCACGGCCACCGTCAGCAGGAGCAGCAGCACCACGGGCTTGAGTGTCCAGCGCCAGGCAAGCAGGCTGATGACGGCCGTGATGCCTGAGGCGATCAGCAGGACGAAGCCCAAACCAAAGCCGGCACCCCGCCAGTTGAGCAATCCCGTCATATGCGCCAGTTCCTGCCACAGGGCCAGGTTGCCCAGAGCCGCCATCCAGATACTGGACAGGACGATGATCCACAACGGGTGTGTACCGGTGGTGGTCTCGAGTAGCTTGCGGCGCAGCCTGCCGGAAGGGGGGGAACGTAGCATGGTGCCAGGAGCGACGGATGGGCTGTGCCTTCAGCGCCCCAGGGCCTGAGCGTGGTGCGCCAGGTGGTCCGCAATGAAGGTGGAGATGAAATAGTAGCCGTGGTCGTAGCCCGCGTGACGGCGCAACGTCAATGGCTGACCGACCTGAGCACACGCCGCTTCGAACCGCTCCGGGTGCAACTGTACCGGCAGGAATTTGTCTGCCAGTCCTTGGTCGATCAGGATGCCGGCCGGGTAGGGCGCGGCTTTGCACTGCGCCATGAGTGCGCTGGCATCGTGCGACGTCCAGGTCGAACGATCATCTCCCAGATAGCCGCTGAACGCCTTGTGCCCCCAGGGGCATTCGGTGGGAGCGCAGATCGGGGCAAAGGCCGACAGCGACTTGAAGAGCCTCCGATGCTTCAGCGCCAGGGTCAATGCGCCGTGTCCCCCCATGGAGTGGCCGAAAATTCCCAGGCGGTCGCCGTCCAGCGGCAGTTTCCCGATCAACTGCGGCATCAGCTCGCCCACAAGGTAGCTTTCCATGCGGTAATGCGTGGACCAGGGGGGCTGCGTGGCGTCCAGGTAGAACCCCGCGCCCACGCCGAATTCCCAGCTCTCCGATTCACCCGGTACGCCGGCGCCGCGTGGGCTGGTGTCCGGTGCGATCAGGGCCAGACCCAGGCCCGAGGCCACGCGCTGTGCGCCCGCCTTGATCATGAAGGTCTCTTCCGTGCAGGTCAGACCGGCGAGATATACGAGGGCAGGCACCTTGCCCTGCGAGGCCTGCGGCGGCAGGTAGACCGAAAACCGCATGGGCAAGCCGATTTCGCACGAATCGTGCTGGTAGAAGCGCTGCACGCCGCCGAAGCAGACGTGTTCAGACAGGAGGTTGAATGTCGGGGTGTTTGTCATGAAAGTGGGGCTGATCGAAGGCGCGGTATTGTTCAGAAACACTGCGGAACCGGCTCCGCCGGGCCGCAGGTGTTGCCCCCTGCAAGGGGGGTGGCGCAGCGACACACAGTGCGCGCAGCCTGGGAGTGTTCAATAAACCACCACGCCACGGATGGACTCGCCGCGCTTCATCAGTTCGAAGCCCTTGTTGATGTCCTCCAGCGGCATGGTGTGGGTAATGAGGTCGTCGATGTTGATCTTGCCGTCCATGTACCAGTCCACGATCTTGGGCACGTCAGTGCGGCCGCGTGCGCCACCAAAGGCGGAGCCTTCCCATTTGCGGCCGGTGACGAGCTGGAATGGGCGTGTGCTGATCTCGGCACCGGCTTCCGCCACGCCGATGATGATGCTGCGCCCCCAGCCCTTGTGCGTGCATTCCAGTGCCTGACGCATGACCTTTGTATTGCCGATGCACTCGAAGCTGTAGTCCGCGCCCCCATCTGTGAGTTGCACGATCGCGTCCACCACGTTCTCGACGTCGTTGGGGTTGATGAAGTGCGTCATGCCGAACTTGCGTGCCATCTCCTGGCGCGCGGGATTGATGTCCACGCCGATGATCTTGTCCGCGCCCACCATTTTGGCGCCCTGGATCACGTTCAGACCGATACCGCCCAGGCCGAACACCACCACGTTGGCGCCCGCCTCGACCTTGGCCGTGAACAGCACCGCACCAATGCCGGTGGTCACGCCACAGCCGATGTAGCAGACCTTGTCGAACGGAGCGTCCTTGCGGATCTTGGCCAGCGAAATCTCCGGGGCCACGGTGTAGTTGCTGAAAGTACTGGTGCCCATGTAGTGGAAGATGGGCTTGCCATCCAGGCTGAAGCGGCTGCTGCCATCTGGCATCAGGCCCTTGCCCTGTGTGCCACGGATGAGCTGGCACAGGTTGGTCTTGCGTGAGAGGCAGAACTTGCACTGGCGGCATTCGGGCGTGTACAGCGGGATCACGTGATCGCCCTTTTGCAGCGTGGTCACGCCAGGGCCCACATCCACCACGATGCCCGCGCCTTCATGGCCCAGGATCGCCGGGAAGATGCCCTCCGGGTCCGCGCCCGAGAGCGTGTAATAGTCGGTGTGGCAGATGCCCGTGGCCTTGATTTCGACCAGGACCTCGCCGAACCTGGGTCCTTCGAGATCAACGGTTTCGATGGTCAGGGGGGCGCCGGACTTCCAGGCGACAGCAGCTTTGGTTTTCATGGGATTTGAGGAAGGTACAGAACGAAAAACAGGGACTATATACGCGCATTGCGTCACGCCGGCCAGGTCGACCCGTGTTCCGGTACCAAGGCACGCCATCCCAGCTCGTGCTGGATGCGCTGACGCAGGGCGTCCGACGGTCCCTGGTCGCCGTGCACGACATAGACCTGGGTCGGAGCCTTGGGCATGCTGCGCAGCCAGCGCAGCAGTTGCGGTGCATCGGCGTGGGCCGAGGCGGACTCCAGCTGCACCACTTCGGCGTTCACCGCCACGTCCTCGCCATGGATGCGTACGCTTCTGGCGCCACTGGCCAGGGTGGCGCCGCGCGTGCCTGGCGGCTGATAGCCCGTCAGGATCACCATGTTGCGGCGCTGCCCGAGATGGTGCGCGAGATGGTGCAAGACACGACCCCCGGTGGCCATGCCACTGGCCGCCAGGATCACCATCGGGCCGTGGCGGCTGGACAGTGCGCGGGATTCGTCCGGTGTGCGCACCATGGTCGCATGTTCGGTCATGGCGTGCACATCGTGCTCGCTCAGTCTGTGCTCGCCGGGGTGCTGCTGGAACAGCGCGGTGGCGTGGATGGCCATGGGGCTGTCCAGGAACACCGGCAGTCCACGGGGAATGGTGCCCTGCGCCTTGAGCAGACCGATGGCGTGCAGTACGGCCTGGGCGCGTCCCACCGCAAACACAGGCACCACCGCCACCCCACCGCGGGCGGATACGCGTTGCAGGGCAGGTCCCAGTTCCGCAAGCACGTCTTCCTTGGGGTGCTCGCGGTCGCCGTACGTGGACTCGATCAGCACTGTGTCGGCCACTGGTGCCGGCGCGGGCGGACTCATGACGAGGTCGTCGACCCGTCCGACGTCGCCCGAGAACAGGATGCGCCGCCCGGCCACTTCCACCAGCACGCTGGAGGCCCCCAGGATGTGTCCGGCAGGACTGAGAGTGACTTTCCAGCCAGGGATCGGCTGAAAAGCCTTGCCCCATGCCTGAGTCTTGAGGTGGGGAAGGCAATCCAGCGCGTCCTGGCGCGTGTACAACGGCAGAGCCGGATCGTGTTTGGAGAGCTTGTGCCGGTTCATGAAGGAAGCGTCCTCTTCCTGGATGTGTCCGCTGTCCGGGAGCAGCACGATACACAGATCCTTGGTGCCACCGCTGCAAAACACTTTGCCGGCGTAGCCCTCGCGTACCAGCAGCGGCAAGTAGCCGCTGTGATCCAGGTGGGCGTGGGTCAGCACCACGGCATCCATGCGTTCCGGTACCACGGGCAAGGGCTGCCAGTTGCGCAAACGCAGTTGCTTGTAGCCCTGGAACAGTCCGCAATCCACCAGCAGGCAGTGCCCCTCGTGACGCACCAGGTACTTGGACCCGGTCACCGTGCCGCTACCCCCGAGAAACGTGATATTGACGCTCATGATGAAGGCCCTCGCGCTAGGGTCTCATCTTATCGCCGACTGACCGGCATTGTTCGCGAAACGCCGTGGAACCGGCTTCGCCGGGCCACAGGCGTTGCCCCCTGCAAGGGGGGCGGCGAAGCGACACGCAGAGCGCGCAGCCTGGGGGTGAGGCCGCCGCCGCGAAGGGCCGCTCCCGAGCAAGGCACGGCCCCCTCGGGGGGGCAGGGAGCGACGCGCAGCGCGCGACCGTGGTGGCAATACCCTTAGCTGAAGAATTTCTTCAGCCGATCGGTCCAGTTCTCGCTGCTGGGCGAGTGCTTGCCCCCGCCCTTCTTGAAGGACTCGTCCAACTCGCGCAGCAGCTTGCGCTGGTGCTCGGTGAGCTTGACCGGCGTTTCCACCGAGATGTGGCAATACAGGTCCCCAGGGTAGCTGGCGCGCACGCCCTTGATGCCCTTGCCGCGCAGGCGGAACTGTTTTCCAGTCTGCGTGCCCTCAGGGATGTCGATGGTGACCTTGCCGGACAAGGTGGGCACCTCGATCTCGCCGCCCAGTGCCGCCGCGACAAAGCTCACGGGCACGGAGCAGTGGATGTCATCGCCATCGCGCTCGAAGATGTCGTGCTTGGCCAGACGGATCTCGATGTACAGATCGCCAGCCGGCCCACCGTTCGTGCCGGGCTCGCCGTTGCCCGTGCTGCGGATGCGCATGCCATCGTCGATGCCCGCCGGGATCTTCACTTCCAGCGTCTTCTGTTTCTTGACTTTGCCCTGCCCATGACAACTGGTGCAGGGGTCGGGGATGATCCTGCCACTGCCGTGGCAGTGAGGGCAGGTCTGCTGCACGCTGAAGAAGCCCTGGCGCATCTGCACCGTGCCACTGCCGCCGCAGGACGCGCAGGTCTTGGCCTGGGTGCCTGGCTTGGCGCCGCTGCCGTGGCATGTCGCACAGGATTCCCAGGTGGGGATGCGGATTTGGGCGTCCTTGCCTCGCGCGGCTTCTTCCAGCGTGATTTCCATGGCGTAGCTCAGGTCGCTGCCCCGGTACACCTGGCGTCCGGCGCCACGTCCCCGCGGTTGGCCGAACATGTCGCCGAATATGTCGCCAAAAGCCTCGGCAAAGCCGCCAAAGCCTTCCGCGCCCGGACCACCGCGCATGTTGGGGTCCACGCCGGCGTGACCGTACTGGTCGTAGGCGGCGCGTTTCTGGCTGTCTGACAGCATCTCGTAGGCTTCCTTGGCCTCCTTGAACTTGGCCTCGGCGTTGGTCGCGGAATCCCCCTGGTTGCGGTCCGGGTGATACTTCATCGCCAGCTTGCGATACGCCTTCTTGATCTCTTCCTCGGACGCGTTCTTGGGAACACCCAGGGTTTCGTAGTAGTCTTTTTTGGCCATCATGCTTCCCGCTTACAACACAAACGCCGCGTGGATGATCTTTGCGGGACCATGCCAACGCGGCGCGTCTTTGCGCCAATCCAGAGCGCCGCTTTAGCCCTTCTTGACTTCCTTGACCTCGGCGTCCACCACGTTGTCATCCGCGGCCGCTTGCGCCGACGATGCCTGCGCGCCCTGGGAGGCGGTTGCGCCCTGGGCCGCCTCCTGTGCGGCCTGCTGAGCCTGCTGGTCGGCGTACATCTTTTCGCCCAGCTTCTGGCTGGCCTCCATCAAGGCGTTCGTCTTGGCTTCGATGGCCGCCTTGTCCTCTCCCTTGAGAGCTTCTTCGAGGTCCTTGCTGGCTGCTTCGATCCTGGTTTTCTCGCTCGCGTCGAGCTTGTCGCCGTACTCGCTCAGGCTCTTCTTCACGCTGTGCAGCATGGCCTCGCCCTGGTTGCGGGCCTGCACCAGCTCCAGCTTCTTCTTGTCGTCCGCGGCGTTGAGCTCCGCGTCCTTCACCATCTTCTGGATTTCCTCCTCGGACAGACCCGAGTTGGCCTTGATGGTGATCTTGTTTTCCTTGCCCGTGCCCTTGTCCTTGGCGCCCACGTGCAGGATGCCGTTGGCGTCGATGTCAAACGACACCTCGATCTGCGGTGTACCCCGCGCCGCGGGCGGGATGCCTTCCAGATTGAACTCACCCAACAGCTTGTTGCCAGAGGCCATGTCGCGCTCGCCCTGGAAGACCTTGATCGTCACGGCCGGTTGGTTGTCTTCGGCCGTGGAGAAGGTCTGGGCGAACTTGGTCGGGATCGTTGTGTTCTTCTTGATCATCTTGGTCATCACGCCGCCCATGGTCTCGATACCCAGCGACAGCGGCGTTACGTCCAGCAGCAGCACGTCCTTGCGGTCGCCCGAGAGCACCTGGCCCTGGATGGCGGCACCGACGGCCACGGCTTCGTCGGGATTCACGTCCTTGCGTGGCTCCTTGCCGAAGAACTCCTTCACCTTCTCCTGCACCTTGGGCATGCGAGTCATGCCGCCGACGAGAATCACGTCATGGATGTCGGACACGCTCACGTTGGCGTCCTTGATGGCAGTGCGGCAAGGCGCGATGGTGCGCTCGATCAACTCGTCCACCAACGACTCGAGCTTGGCGCGCGTGAGCTTGATGTTCAGGTGCTTGGGGCCGGAGGCATCGGCGGTGACGTAAGGCAGGTTGATGTCGGTCTGCGCGCTGCTGGACAGTTCGATCTTGGCCTTCTCGGCCGCTTCCTTCAGGCGCTGCAGGGCGAGCACGTCCTTGCCCAGGTCCACACCCTGTTCCTTCTTGAACTCGGCGATGATGTAGTCGATGATGCGCTGGTCGAAGTCCTCGCCACCGAGGAAAGTGTCGCCGTTGGTGGACAGCACTTCGAACTGCTTCTCGCCGTCGACGTCAGCGATTTCGATGATGGAGATGTCGAACGTGCCGCCGCCCAGGTCGTACACGGCGATCTTGCGGTCACCCTTTTCGTTCTTGTCCAGGCCAAAGGCCAAAGCCGCGGCCGTGGGTTCGTTGATGATGCGCTTGACGTCCAGGCCCGCAATGCGGCCCGCGTCCTTGGTGGCCTGGCGCTGGGCGTCGTTGAAGTACGCAGGCACGGTGATCACGGCCTCGGTCACGGTTTCACCCAGGTAGTCCTCGGCGGTCTTCTTCATCTTGCGCAGCACGTCAGCGCTGACCTGTTGCGGAGCCAGCTTGTTGCCGCGCACCTCCACCCAGGCGTCGCCGTTGTCGGCGGCGGCAATCTTGTAGGGCATGAGGTCGATGTCCTTCTGGACCTCCTTTTCCGTGAACTTGCGTCCGATCAGACGCTTCACGGCGTACAGCGTGTTCTTGGGATTGGTCACCGCCTGGCGCTTGGCCGAGGCGCCCACCAGCACTTCGCCGTCTTCCTGGTACGCAATGATGGACGGCGTGGTGCGCGCGCCTTCCGAGTTCTCGATCACGCGGGCGTTATTGCCCTCCATGACGGCCACGCAACTGTTGGTGGTGCCCAGGTCAATGCCGATGATTCGTCCCATGATGTACTCCTGCAAACTTGAGAATAAAGATGTTGATTACTTGTGGATAAGCTGTTTGGTTTCAAGAGCGAAGCTGTGCAGCGTCATTCTCATTTCGGCGCAGTGACCGTGACCAGCGCGGGGCGCAGGACGCGCTCGGCGATCAGGTAGCCCTTTTGCAGCACGCTCACCACGGTGTTGGCGTCCTGCTCAGCGGGTACGACGCTGATGGCTTGGTGCTGGTGCGGGTCGAACTTGGCGCCGGCGGCCGGGTTGATGGCCACGACCTTGTTGCGTTCCAGCGCGGACAGCAACTGGCGAAGCGTGGCCTCGGCGCCCTCGCGCACTTGGGCGACGGTGGCGTCCTGGATGGCCAGACCGGCTTCGAGGCTGTCGGCCACGGGCAACAGGCTTTCGGCAAAACTCTCCACGCCAAACTTGCGCGCTTTCGCCACTTCTTCATCGGCACGGCGGCGCGCATTCTCGGCTTCGGCCTTGGCGCGCAGGTACTGGTCGGCCAGTTCCGCGCTCTTGGCCTGCAGCGCGGCCAGTTCACTCTGAGCCTGGGTCAAGGCATCGGCTTCGTTGGCCGCGCGCGCGGCTTCCTGCTCCTCGGGGCTGACGGGTGCGTCAGCGGGAATCTTGTTGTCGGACATACGGTGAGTCAAAAATGAAAGCAAACAGGGATGCGCGTCATCTGGGGCCGCTCAGGGGCATTTCAAGGGCTTCCCAGGGTATGCCCTGAGAAGCGTTCAGCCGTCCAGGCCGAGCAGCTCGACGTCGAACTTCAGTGTGGCGTTCGGCGGAATCACGCCGCCGGCACCGCGGGCGCCATAGCCCAGCTCCGGCGGGATGATCAGGGTCCGTGTCCCGCCCACCTTCATGCCGGCCACGCCCTCATCCCAGCCACGGATCACCATGCCAGCGCCCAGAGAGAACTCGAACGGGTCGTTGCGGTCTTTGCTGGAGTCGAACTTGGCGCCCTGCACCCCATTCTGGTAGAGCCAGCCGGTGTAGTGCACGGTCACGTACTGGCCGGCCTGCGCGGTGGCGCCGTCGCCCTCGCGCGTGTCCTCGAATTGCAGTCCGGAAGGGGTGGTGTTCATCGGAAGGGCCTTTCTGCTATGAATTTAGGAGCTAATGTAGCCTGACCCCCCTCGGGGGCGGGGCCAAAAAGCCTGAAATTATGCCAGCAGGCACCTCGCGCAATTTCCCGCACCGGCTGCTTTGGCACAATCCACAGGCGGTGGATAAGCGCCGTTCACCCTTCACTGGAGATTGCCATGACTGTTCGCACCATCCTCAAAATGGGCGATCCGCGATTGCTGCGCGTGGCGCAGCCCGTGACCACGTTTGATACCGATGAGTTGCACCTGCTGGTATCCGACATGCTCGATACCATGCATGCGGCCAATGGCGCGGGGTTGGCGGCGCCGCAGATCGGCGTGGACCTGCAGGTCGTGATTTTCGGCACCGACGCGCCCAACGCACGCTATCCGGCGGCGCCACCGATACCGCGTACCGTGCTCATCAACCCCGTGATCACGCCTTTGCCGTCGACGCCGGGCGCCCACCTGCCGGACGAGTTGGAGGACTGGGAAGGCTGCCTGTCCGTGCCTGGACTGCGGGGCATAGTCCCCCGTCATGCCCGCATCCACTACCTGGGGCGCGACCAGTACGGCGATCCCGTGGAGCGCACGGTGGAGGGCTTTCATGCCCGCGTGGTCCAGCATGAGTGCGATCACCTGATCGGCCGGCTCTACCCCACGCGCATGCGCGACTTCACGCGTTTCGGGTTCACCGACGTGCTGTTTCCCGGCCAGGTGGCCGACATGGACGACTGACGGCGCGGGCGGTTCGGCAATCCGACCCGTGTTTTCCGCAATCCGTCACCTGGGGCTGTGACGGCGCGCGCGCCCCGCGTATTCTTGCCGCATCGCTTCAGCTTTCCAGGTTCCATCATGTTCAAGTCCCTGAGCCTCCTGATCCACAAGACCCCCTGGTGGGGTTTGCTGCTGGGTGGCGGCATCACCCTGCTGACCTTGCTGCTGTTCGCCACCCCGATTCAGGTGATCCGTCTGTCCGAGCAGGCCGGCTCGCCCGAGCAAAAGCGGGCCATACAGCACGAAATCAACCAAGCCTTCAAGAGCGGGGGCCTGAGCCTGGCCGAAGGCATCGTGAGCGCGATGAAGGAGCGGGCCAAGGACCCCGACCGGCGGCGGGAACTGGAGCGCGCCCTGCGTGAGATCGAACGGGCACGCACGGAGGTCGCCAGTGTCGAAAACGAGGCAGCCCGGGTCGCTCGGGATGCTGCGCAGGAAGCTCTCGATGCCGCCCATGAGTCGGCGCAGGCCACGCTCGAAGCAGCGCAGGAGGCACGCCAGGCGGTGGAGGAAGCGCGCAACGAGACTCTGGAGAGCCTGCGTTCGAAGGGGTTGGACGTGGGAGCGACGGAACGTTCTTTCGACGAGCTGTTGCGCGGCGCCAAGGAAAAGGAAGCCGCGGCCCAGGCCACGCTGGACGGGATTGCCAAGTCGCGGGAGGTATTGAACCAGCAGTCGGCGGCGGCCCGCTCCGGGACGTCCATTCAGATCAAGGTGCCCGGGGCACCGCAGGGTCAGCCCACCGTGCAGGTCGAGGTGAATCCTCCGCCTGCGGCACCTCCCGCGCCGCCAACTGGCGCGGTGGCGGCGGCGCCACCTGTGCCACCGCTGGCGCCTGAGCTGCGCAACCGCATACGCGCCTCGGTCGCGGGTGACATGTGGCGCGCGGGCGTGGGCTCGGCGCTCATTCTGGCGTTCATCCCGCTGTTCGTGGCGCTGTTGATCGCCAAGTTCTTCATCGACCGCTCGCACCGCGCGCTGGCCTTTGCCGAGGAGAAAAAGGAGGAGGCCCTGGTCAGCGACATGCGTCGGCAGATGACCGAGGCACGGCTGCAAGCCCTGCAGGCACAGGTGGAACCCCACTTCCTGTACAACACGCTGGCCAATGTGCAGGCGTTGACCGAAGTCGACCCCATGGCCGCGAACCAACTCGTGGGGCACCTGATCCAGTATCTGCGCGCCTCGCTTCCAAAAATGCGCGAGAGCAGCTCCACCGTGGGGCAGGAGTTGGAGCGGGTGCGGGCGTACCTGAACATCCTGAAGATGCGCATGGGCGAACGCCTGGCATTCGATATTCACGCGGATGACGGCCTGCTGGGCTTGCCATTGCCCCCCATGATGCTTCCCTCGCTTGTGGAGAACGCCATCAAGCACGGGCTGGAACCCCGGCGCGAGGGCGGACGCATCGACGTGGCGGTGACGCGCGTCTTGCGCAACGCTCAGGCGCGTCTGGTGTTGCAGGTCACGGATACCGGCGCCGGCCTGTCCGAACAGACCGCGGAAACCGGCGGCGGCGTCGGCTTGAGCAATCTGCGGGAACGACTGGCCGCGCTGTATGGGGGCAGCGGTAGCTTTACCCTGGAGGCCAACCAACCGGTGGGCGTGGTGGCTACGATCGACATTCCAGCTGACCTGCCGCCGCCGTCCGGTGTTCCAGCCGCTGGAGAGGGCGTTGCCACGGCCGACGCAGCGCCGCAGCCGGCAACGGGGTGGCGCCGTCTGTGGCGCGCGACCCGTAAAACCCACAGCGTATGGGCATCGGCGATGTCACGCGTCTTCATGGTGCTGATGGCGGTGCTGCTGCTGGGGCTGATGGCCGGGTTGATCGGCTTGTTCACGGGCTGGCTGCCGGTGCAGATCAACGAGTTTCGCCTCGATGGCCTGGAGGGTATGGCCCTCGGGTCCGTGGGCCTGTTGGTGGCGTTTGGAGCGGCGGCGCTGGTGGTAACGCTGCTGGTCGTGTTGATGTATGGCCTGGGCTTTCTCTTCGCGGGGTTGCTGATCCTGATATTGGTGGCGATCCTGATCTCGCTGTTTCCGGCACTGTCACCGTTCATCCTTATCGGGTTGGTGATCTATGCGGTCTGGCGCAAAAAGCGCAAGAATCGAGTCATTCCAGACAGCTACCCGAAAATTGAGTCATGAACATCCGTGCCGTCATCGCCGAGGACGAACCCATCCTGCGTGCCCAGTTGAAGGCCAAGCTGGGCAAGGTCTGGCCTGAACTGGAGATCGTTGCCGACGTTGGAGATGGTGAGGCCGCGCTGGAGTCCATCGATGAGCATCGCCCCGAGCTGGCCTTCCTGGATATCCAGATGCCGGAAATGACCGGCGTGGAAGTGGCGCGCAGCATCGCGGCCAACCCGGCGCTCAAATGCCATGTGGTGTTTGTCACCGCCTTCGAACAGTACGCGGTGGAAGCCTTCCAGACGGGCGTGGCCGATTACCTGCTCAAGCCGTACAGCGAGGAGCGTCTGACGCTCACGGTGGACCGGCTGAAGGAGCGCCTGGCGCTGCAGCCCGCGCCGCCGGCTCAGGATCTGCAGGCGCTGGTGTCACAGCTGTCGGCGCAACTCAGGCCGCAGACAGAACAGCTCAAGTGGATCAAGGCCAGCGTAGGCAACCACCTGCGCCTGATCCCGATCGAGGAGGTGCTGTTCTTCCAGTCCGACGAAAAGTACACGCTGGTCGCCACGCGCGAGCAGGACGCTCTCATCCGCACGCCCATCAAGGAGCTTCTGGAGGGCGTGGATGCGTCCAAGTTCTGGCAAATCCACCGCTCCACCATCGTCAACGCCAGCGCCATCGAGAGCGTCACGCGCGATATCCGGGGCCAGGCCTCCGTTCGCGTCAAGGGCCGCAAGGAAAGCCTGAGCGTGAGTAGGCCGTTCTCGCACCTGTTCAAGCAGATGTAGGGCCGCTACGGCGCGCGGCAGTGCCTTGAAACTGCTGTGTCAGAATGACAACCTCAAAGAATGGATCCGGAGGGAGTGGTGATGGCGCGATGGCTCAAGGGCTTGTGGGTGGTGTGGGTGTGCATGACGGCCTCGTGTGCCGGGGCACAGGCGATTTCCGACATGGAGGCCAAGCAGATCTGGAACGCGGCGCGCAGCGCCGCCAAGGAGGGGCCGCAGGAGGTTGCCCTGGGTTCGCAGGCCAGGCTCAAGCTGCCCCAAGGCTTCGTCTTTGTGCCCCAGCCCCACGCCGCCAGGGTGCTCAACGCCATGGGCAATCCGGGTAACGACCCGCGTTTGCAGGGACTGGTGTTTCCCAGGGGGGACGGCGGCTGGTTTGTGTCGGTGCGCTTTGAAAACGCCGGCTACGTGAAGGACGACGACGCCAAGGACTGGAAGGCCGACGACCTGCTCAAGAGCTACCGCGAGGGCACCGAGGCCTCCAACAAGGAGCGCGCCAAGATGGGCGTGCCGGCGCTGGAAATCCTGGGCTGGGCGCAAGAACCGGCTTATGACAAGGAAAACCATCGCCTCGTGTGGGCCATGTCCTCGCGCGAGAAAGGCGCCGCCGCCGACCAGGCCCAGGGCGTGAACTACAACACCTATGTGCTGGGTCGCGAGGGCTACTTCAGCTTGAACCTGGTGACCGGCCTGAACGACCTGCCCAAGGACAAACCCGCGGCCCACACCTTGCTGGAGGCCCTGCAGTACAACGACGGCAAGCGCTATGTCGACTTCAACTCCAGCACCGACAAGGTGGCCGAATATGGCCTGGCGGCGCTGGTGGTGGGCGTGGCCGCCAAGAAGCTGGGTTTCTTCGCCTTGGCGGCGGTGTTTCTGGCCAAATTTGCCAAGATCGCCATTCTGGCTGTCGCGGGCTTGGGGGCTGTGGTGTTCAAGTGGTTCGGCCGGAAGAAGGCCGAGTAAGCGGGCATGGTCAAGCTGCTGTTGCTGCTGTTGTCCGGGGCCAAACTCGGCAAGTTGTTCACCACCGGCGGCACCATGCTGCTGTCGGTGCTGGCGTATTCACTCATCTACGGTTGGCGCTATGCGGCCGGTTTCGTGGGGTTGCTGTTCGTGCACGAGATGGGGCACTACCTGGCGGCGCGGCAGCGGGGGCTGGATGTGGGCGCACCCACCTTCATCCCGTTCGTCGGCGCCTGGATCCAGCTCAAGGACCTGCCGCACAACGCCGAGACCGAGGCCTGGGTCGGGCTGGGCGGTCCCCTGGTCGGGACGATAGGGGCGCTGCTGTGCTACTTTGCCGCGCGCGAGATGGACAGCAACCTGCTGCTGGCCATCTCCTACGCGGGCTTCTTCCTGAACCTGTTCAACCTCATTCCCCTGTCGCCGCTGGACGGTGGCCGCATCACGGCCGTGCTGTCGCCGCGCATCTGGCTGCTGGGCGTGCCGGTGCTGGTGGGTCTGTTCTTCTGGCGCCCCAGTCCCATGCTGATCCTGATTGCCGTGCTGGCCGCCCCCCAGGTGTGGAAGGCCATCAAGTACCGTTCCGACAGCGACGAGGCGCAGACCTACTACGCCGTGAGTTCGGCCACACGCATCGAGTACGCCATGTACTACCTGGGCCTGCTGTTGTTCCTGGCGGTGATGACGCACGACGTGCATGAAATGCTGTCCGCCGCGCATGCGACGCGTGGCGTGTAGCACTGCCAGGCACTGGCCTCAGAGGGCCGTCTGCGGCCGCGTGCGGTAGAACTGCACCGGCACGGCGGTAGTCTGGGGTGCCTGCGAGCTCGGGTTCAAGACGGCGCGCTTCATCCTGCCCACCACATGCATTTCGCAGGGTTTGCAGTCAAAGCGCAGGGTGAGCTTTTCCTTGCCGTTGATGAGCGTGAGCGGCTCGGCGCGCACCGTGCCCTGCACGCCGGTCACGCCCTTGGCCTGCTTGGGGCACAGGCTCATTGAGAAACGCACGCAGTGCTTGGTGATCATCAGGCTCACTTCACCCGTCTCTTCGTGGCTTTCGTAGGCCGCGGCAATCACCTTGACGCCGTGCCTGGCATAGAAGTCCCGTGCCTTGTGGTTGTAGACGTTGGCCAGGTAGGTGAGGGTGTCTTCGGGGTAGGTCGCGGGCGGCGTGACCGGCGTGGCGCGGGCCGGGCGCGTGCAGGCGCGCGCGCGCGCCGCCTCCAGTTGCCGCACCGCGTCGCGCCGCAGGGCGTTGAGCGCCGAAGCCGGAACAAACCAGGGCTGCTGCAGGCTCAGGCGAATGTGCGTGTCGGGGTCGGGCAAGGCGAACAGCGTGTCGCCGAACCTGGTCAGTTGCGCGCGCAGTTGGGTCAAGGCCTGCGCGCCGTCGCGGGCCAGCTCTTTCGGGGTGGTGATCTCGGCGCGGGCGGCGCAGCCGTCTTCATCGGTCAGGGTCAGGGCCAGCCCGGTGGGTGTGTCCTGCACATCGGCCCAGACGTGGATGCGGCGGTCGCTGGATTTCTTGTCGAGCGTGCGCACCCAGTGTGTGTCGCGGTTGCGGTTGACCTCCGTGCCCTTGCGCAGGTCGACGAAGCCCGCCATCGGGTCCTTGGGGAACACGCGCCAGCGTGGGGCCGCGCCGCGCCGGCCCGGCGGGCAACGCTCGGCCTTGTTGATGGCCAGGCCGATCAACTCCTTGTGCAGGTTGTAGTAGCACAGACCGTCACCGTTGTGCAGCTCTGTATCGGGTGCGGTGGTTTCGAGTTCGACCCAATCGGCGCCGACCTGGGTGACGTGGCCGATAGCCTGGCCCGGATTCTTGGGTGTGTCAAAGGCGCCGATGTCGGCCTGGCGCCCCTGCACGAAGTAGTCGGTGAATTCGCGGTTGAAGTTCTGGTTCGGGTCCGGTTTGAAAGTGAACGTGGTGTGGCCGCTGGAGGCGCGCGCCAGCTCCGGGCGTTGTTCCAGCAACTCGTCCAGCAGCGTGCGGTAGTGGGCGGTGATGTTCTTCACGTAGCCCAGGTCCTTGTAGCGGCCCTCGATCTTGAAGCTGCGGATGCCCGCATCCACCAGTGCGGCGATGTTGGCGCTCTGGTTGTTGTCCTTCATCGACAGCACGTGCTTGTCGTGCGCCACGAAGCGGCCCTGCGCATCCGTGACCTGGTAAGGCAAGCGGCAGGCCTGCGAACAGTCGCCCCGGTTGGCGCTGCGCCCGGTGTGGGCATGGCTGATGTAGCACTGGCCGCTGTAGGCCACGCACAGCGCGCCGTGCACGAAAAATTCGAGCGTGCATCGTTGCGGGTCGGTGGCGGCGCGCACGGCGCGGATCTGCTCCAGCGTCAACTCGCGCGCCAGCACGATCTGCGACAGTCCCACGTCCTGCAGAAAGCGCGCCTTCTCGGGCGTGCGGATGTCGGTCTGGGTGCTGGCGTGCAACTGGATCGGCGGCAAATCGATCTCCAGCAGGCCCATGTCCTGGATGATGAGCGCGTCCACGCCTGCGTCATACAGCTGCCAGGCCAGCCGGCGCGCACCTTCCAGTTCGTCGTCGCGCAGGATGGTGTTGAGCGTGACGAAGAGGCGGCTGTGAAAGCGGTGCGCATGTTGCACCAGCCGCGCGATGTCGCTCACGCTGTTGTCGGCGCTGGAGCGTGCGCCGAAGGACGGGCCGCCGATGTACACGGCGTCGGCGCCATGGTTCACGGCCTCGATGCCAATGCCGGCATCGCGCGCGGGGGCCAGCAGTTCCAGTTGGTGCGGCAGCATGGTGTGCTCAGCCCTGCGCCATGGGGCGCGCCGGGTCGCTGCACCACTCGCTCCAGCTTCCGGCGTACAGGGCCGTGGGGCCCAGGCCGGCGATTTCCATCGCCAGCAGGTTCGGAATGGCGCTCACGCCGCTACCGCAGTGGTGCACCGCCGTGGCGGGATCGCGTCCGGCGAGCAGTTGCTCAAACTCGCGGCGCAGCTCGGCCGCGGGTTTGAATCTGCCGTCTGGCCCCAGGTTCACGCCAAAGGGCCGGTTCAGCGCGCCCGGGATGTGACCCGCCACGGGGTCCAGGGGTTCCACTTCGCCGCGAAAGCGTGGCGTGGCGCGGGCGTCGATCAAGGTCTGTGCCGGCCGACCCAGTTGGGCCAGGACCGTCGCCGTCGTCACCAGTGCACGCCGTTCGGGCAGCAGTGTGAATTCCGACGGGGTGGCCGCGGGCTCGGCGCCGGAACGCACGGCGCCACTCGCCGCCTGCCAGGCCTGCAGGCCACCGTCGAGCACGGCCACGGCCTCATGCCCGGCCCACTTGAGCATCCACCACAGGCGGCCGCAGTAGTTGGCGCCCTGGCGGTCGTACACCACGGCCTGCATGGTGTTGTCAAAGCCCACACTGCGCAGCCAGGCGGCGAACCGCTCGCGCGACGGCAGGGGGTGGCGCCCTCCGGATGCGGCGTTGGCGTCGCCCTTGGCGCTCAGGGCTGTGTCCAGGTGCGCGTACACGGCACCGGGAATGTGGGCCTCCAGGTATTGCTGCTCGCCCGCGGCCGGGTTCATCAGGTCAAAGCTGGCGTCGAACACTCGCAGGGGCTGGCCGCTGTGCATCAGCGCCTGCAGTTGCTCGGGCGAAATCAGGGTGGTGTAGCGCATGTCAATGGTCCTCGGCAGGGGTGTTGGGCAGCGCCCGGGAGCGCAGGATGGTGGCCGTGATGCCGCTGCCCACGATCAGCAGCATGCCCAGCCAGCCGCCTGGGGGAATCCGGTCTCCAAAGAGCAGCAGGCTGTACAGGGCGGCAAACACAATGCCGGAGTATTGCAAATTGGCCACCACCAGGGTGGCGCCATGGCTGTAGGCCCGCGTCATGCACCACTGGCCCAGCGATGCCAGCAGGCCGATGGGCACGATCCACGCGGCGGCCTGCCACCGCACCTGTTCCCAGGGAGAGAAGCCGGTGAACGTCAGGCCCAGCGCCCCGGCGAGCGTGGACGCCAGGGAAAAGTAGAACACGGTGCGGTCCTCGGGTTCGCCCGCCCGCGCCAGACCCGTGACCTGGATGTAGGCCAGGGCAGCGGCAACGCCCGACAGCAAACCGATGAGCCCGGCAAACAACTGGTTCTGGTCGATGGTGGGGCGCAGGATCAGCACCACGCCGACAAAGCCGGCCAGCACCGTGGCCAGCAGGGGGCCCTGGCGTTGCGCCTGGGGTGCGGAGCCGTACAGGATGGCGCCACCCAGGATGAAGGCGGCCACCCAGATGGCGCTCATGTAATTCAGCGTCATGGCCGTGGCCAGGGGCAGGCGGCCAATGGCATAGAACCACGTGCACAGCGCAATGACACCCACCACGCTGCGCCATGCGTGCATCATGGGCACGGGCGTGCGCAGGCTGCGGCCGCGCGTGCGCACGATGAAGCCCATGAACAGCACGCTCACCAGGCCCCGGTAGAACACCAATTCGAAAGTGTTGAAGCTGTCGGATGCGACCTTGATCCCCACCCCCATGGTGGCAAAGAAGAACGCCGCCAGGACCATCCAGAGGGCCTGCATGGGCAGCTCAGTGGCGCAGGGGCGGCAGGCTGCGGGCGAGCCGTGCTGACGCGGTGTAGTCGGTCACCGCAAGTCCATGGTGGCGCGGTACCACTCATGGAAGTGCTGCATGCCGTCTTCCATCGGGCTTTGGTACGGGCCGACCTCGTTGTCGCCGCGGTCCAGCAGAGCCTTGCGCCCGGCGTCCATGCGCTCGCCGATCTCGTCGTCCTCGATGCAGGTTTCCATGTAGGCCGCCTGCTGCGCTTCGACGAATTCACGCTCGAAGGCCACGATTTCCTCGGGGTAGTAGAACTCCACCTGGTTCAGCGTCTTGGTCGTACTGATGGGGTGCAGCGTCGAGACGGTGAGTACGTGCGGGTACCACTCCACCATGATGTGCGGGTAGTAGGTGAGCCAGATGGCGCCGCGATCCGGCCGCTGGCCGTTGCGGTACTTCAGCAGGGCGTCGTGCCAGCGCTGGTACACCGCCGAGCCGGGCTGTCCGAAGCCCTTGGCCACGCCCACCGTCTGCACCGAGTAGTTTTCCTTGAACTCCCATCGCAGATCGTCACAGGTAACGAACTGGCCCAGACCAGGGTGGAACGGGCCCACGTGGTAATCCTCCAGATAGACCTCGATGAAGGTCTTCCAGTTGTAATTGCACTCGTGCAGTTCCACGTGGTCCAGCGCGTAGCCGGTGAAGTCCAGCTCGGCGCGCGGTCCCATGCCCGCCAGATCGGCGGCGATGTCGCGCCCGTTGTCTTCGAACAGCAGGCCGTTCCACTCGCGCAGCTTGTAGTTGTTCAGGTTCAGGCACGGGTCGTGCGCGAAATGCGGCGCGCCCAGCAACTGGCCGTCGGGCCGGTAGGTCCAACGGTGCAGCGGACACACAATGTTGCCCCCGGCGCTGCCCTTTTGCGTGGCCTGCAGGGACCCCCGCCCTTTGAGCATGATGGCCTGGCGGTGGCGGCAGATGTTGGACACCAGTTCCACGCCCTTGTCCGTGCGTACCAGCGCGCGGCCCTCGTTCTCCTGCGTCAAGGCGTAGTAGTCCCCCACGTTGGGCACGGCGAGCTGGTGCCCCACATAGCGGGGCCCGCGCTGAAAGATGCGCTCCAGTTCGCGCTGGAACAGCGCTTCGTCGAAATAACTTGAAACTGGTAGTTGGCTTGAGGCCTGCTGCAGTTGAAGACTTAAATCAGACATGGTAGTCGTGACCTAGAGACTCCCCCTATGAAGGGGCAGGTATGCGCCAAGAGCGCGGGAAAGTGAAGCCGGACGCAGACCGGCTTTGGGGAGGGGGATTGTACCCTTGGGATGCCACGGGGTGCAGCCGCCGGCCGGCAAAATGTGTTCCCGCCATCGCGCTGGGTACCGACCAGTTACCTTCAGCCCCTAAAATCAAAGCTTGACCGGAACGAGAACCCATGCCCAAGGCATCCGCCCCTTCTGCTGCCCGCTCGGCGGCAGACGCTACTCCCACCAGCTACGAAGACGCGATCCAGGAACTGGAACAACTGGTGGCGCAGCTGGAGTCCGGCCAGATGCCGTTGGACCAGTTGTTGCAGGGCTATCAGCGCGGGGCGACGCTGCTGACGTTTTGCCGCGAGAAGCTCCAGGCCGTGGAAGACCAGATCAAGGTGCTGGATGAGACTGGGCTCAAGCCATGGACACAAGAGTGACGCAACCCTCCACCTTCGATCTCGGGCACTGGAGCGCTGTCCATTTGCTGCGTGTCGAGGCGGCGCTGGATCGGTGGGTGGACGCCCACGCACCCGCGGGTCTGGGTCAAGCCATGCGCTATGCCGTGCTGGACGGTGGCAAGCGTTTGCGTCCCCTGCTCGTGTTGGCCGCCAGCGAGGCAGCGGGCTCCGATGCCACTGCGGCACAGCGTGGGCGCGTCGAAGCCACGGCTCTGCGGGCAGCCTGTGCCGTGGAACTGATCCATGCCTACTCCCTGGTGCACGACGACATGCCCTGCATGGACAACGACGTGCTGCGCCGTGGCAAGCCCACCGTGCATGTGCAGTACGGTCAGGCACAGGCCTTGCTCGCGGGGGACGCTCTGCAGGCGCTGGCGTTCGAGTTGCTGGTGCCTGAAGATGGCAGCGTGCCCGGCGACATGGCCGCCACGCTGTGCCGGCTGCTGGCGCGGGCTGCGGGCTGCCAGGGCATGGCCGGCGGTCAGGCGATCGATCTGGCCAGCGTGGGCCAGGCTCTCACTCGGGCACAACTGGAAACCATGCACCGTCTCAAGACCGGTGCCCTGCTGCAGGCCAGTGTCGTGATGGGGGCCGTGTGCGCGCTGCCCACCGACACCTCATCGGTGTCGGCCCTGGCCGACTACGGTTCGGCCCTGGGGTTGGCGTTTCAGGTGGTGGACGACATCCTGGATGTCACCGCCGACTCGGCAACGCTGGGAAAGACCGCAGGCAAGGACGCGGCCCACGACAAGCCGACCTACGTCTCCCTGTGGGGTCTGCAGGGCGCGCGCCAGTACGCCGACGACCTCCTGCACCTGGCGTTGCGCGCACTGGAACGCTGCGGCCTGAACGACACCCGCGCGCTGCGCTCGTTGGCCGACATGGTGGTGAACCGCCAAAAATGACCATGACCTCCCTGCTCGAAACCATCAACGATCCAGCGGACCTGCGCAAGCTCACGCGCACGCAACTCAAGACACTCGCCGGCGAGTTGCGCAGCTTCCTGGTGGAGAGTGTGTCCAAGACCGGCGGACACCTCAGTTCCAACCTCGGTACGGTGGAGCTGACCGTGGCCTTGCACGCTGTTTTCAATACGCCCCACGACCGGCTCGTGTGGGACGTGGGGCACCAGACCTACCCGCACAAGATTCTGACGGGCCGGCGCGACCGCATGTCCACACTGAGGCAGTTCGGCGGTCTGAGCGGCTTTCCCCAGCGCACGGAAAGTGAATACGACGCCTTTGGCACCGCGCACTCCAGCACTTCGATTTCCGCGGCCCTGGGCATGGCGTTGGCCGCGCGGCAAAAGGGCGAGAACCGCAATGCCGTGGCGGTCATCGGCGACGGTGCCATGACGGCTGGCATGGCTTTCGAGGCCATGAACAACGCCGGTGTCACCGACTGCCAGTTGTTGGTGGTGCTCAACGACAATGACATGAGCATCAGCCCGCCCGTGGGCGCGCTCAACCGCTACCTGGCGCAACTGCTGAGCGGGCAGTTCTATGCTGCTGCAAAGAACGTGGGCAAGCACGTGCTGCGGCCCGTGCCTCCGTTGTTCGAGCTGGCCAAACGGTTGGAGCAGCAGGCCAAGGGCATGGTCGTGCCCGCCACGCTGTTCGAGAAGTTCGGCTTCAACTACATCGGTCCGATAGACGGACACGACCTGGATTCCCTCATCCCCACGTTGGAGAACATCAAGCACCTGATGGGGCATCACGCGGGCCCCCAGTTCCTGCATGTGGTGACGAAGAAGGGGCAGGGCTACCCGCTGGCCGAAGCGGACCCCGTGGCGTACCATGGTCCCGGCAAGTTCGATCCCGCGGTCGGCCTGCAGGCGTCCAGCGCTCCCGCGCGGCAGACCTTTACCCAGGTATTCGGTCAGTGGTTGTGCGACATGGCCGAGCACGACACGCGGCTGGTGGGCATCACGCCCGCCATGCGCGAGGGATCGGGCATGGTGGAGTTCGAACAGCGCTTCCCGGGGCGTTACTACGACGTGGGCATTGCGGAGCAGCATGCGGTGACGTTTGCCGCCGGCCTGGCGTGCGAGGGCCTCAAGCCCGTGGTGGCCATCTACTCCACCTTCCTGCAGCGCGCCTACGACCAGTTGATCCATGACGTGGCCATCCAGAACCTGCCGGTGGTGTTCGCGCTGGACCGTGCGGGCCTCGTGGGGGCGGACGGCGCCACCCACGCGGGCAACTACGACATCGCCTACCTGCGGTGCATCCCCAATGTGAGCGTGGCCTGCCCGGCGGACGAGAACGAGTGCCGCCGCCTGCTCAGCACGGCGTTTGCCCAGTCGCATCCCGTGGCCGTGCGTTACCCGCGCGGTGCCGGCGTGGGAGTGGCCGTGCAACCCGACCTGCAACCGCTGCCGTTTGCCAAGGGCGAGTTGCGTCGGCAGGGAAGGGGCATCGCGATCCTGGCGTTTGGCACCCTGCTGTATCCGGCCCTGGAGGCGGCGGAAAGGCTCGACGCCACCGTGGTCAACATGCGCTGGGCCAAGCCGCTGGACGCCGAGCTGCTGCTGCAGGTGGCGTCGCAGCATGAAGCGGTGGTGACCGTGGAGGACGGTGCCATCATGGGGGGTGCAGGCAGTGCGGTGGCCGAGGCGCTGAACCAGGCGGGCGTGTTGAGGCCACTGCTGCAACTGGGGTTTGCGGACGTGTTCATCGAGCATGGCGACCCGGCACTGCTGCTGTCTCGCCAGGGACTGGATGCAGCCGGCATTGAAGCATCGATCCGTCGGCGTTTCTTCGCGAGCGAAGGCGAAAACTGAATGTCAGCCCCGCAAGGGCGCTGCCCGCGCGGCAGCCCGCCCCGCGAGTGAAGGCGAAAGCTCAATGTCAGGTCTGCAAGGGAAAACCCGCAGCGTTGCACTTCCCTGGCGTTCCTACAATGTAACTTGACTTTTGTCAGTCTTGTGCTCTTCGCAAGTGGGGCATGCCTTTTCAACGTTCAACCTCTTGGAGTGAATCTCATGGATCGTCGTTCCCTCATCAAAAACGCCGGCATCGCTGGTGTGCTCGCCGCTGGCGTGGCACCGGCCGTGCACGCGCAAGCCGCCATCCGTTGGCGCCTGGCTTCCAGCTTCCCCAAGTCGCTGGACACGATTTTTGGCGCGGCTGAAGTCTTCGCCAAGAAAGTGGGCGAAATGTCCGGTGGCAAGTTCACCATCTCCGTGCATGCCGCAGGCGAACTGATGCCCGCATTCGGTGTCGTGGACGGCGTGCAGAACGGCACTGTGGAAGCCGCTCACACCGCTCCCTACTACTTCTTTGGCAAGGACGAAACCTTTGCCTTGGGTTGCGCCATTCCCTTTGGTCTGAACAGCCGTCAGATGACGGCGTGGATGTACGAAGGCAACGGCGGCAAGTTGATGCGCGAGTTCTACAAGGGCTACAACATCGTCAATTTCCCGGCCGGTAACACGGGTGCTCAGATGGGCGGCTGGTACCGCAAGGAAATCAAGTCGGCCAAGGACATCAAGGGCCTGAAGTTCCGCGTCGGTGGTTTCGCCGGCAAGGTGATCGAGCGCATGGGCGGCGTGCCCCAGAACATTCCGGGCGGCGAAATCTATCAGGCGCTGGAAAAGGGCACGATCGACGCCGCCGAGTGGGTGGGACCGTACGATGACCAAAAGCTGGGCTTCTACAAGGTGGCACCCTTCTACTACTACCCCGGATGGTGGGAAGGCGGTCCGGAACTGGACGTGTTCATCAACAGCAAGGCCTACGAGGCCCTGTCGCCCGAGAACAAGGCCATCGTCGAGGCCGCAGCCGCCATGGCGCACAGCGACATGCAGGCCAAGTACGATGCCAAGAACCCCAACGCGCTGAAACAACTGGTGGGCAACAAGGCCAAGGTACTGCCCTTCCCGAAGGACGTGCTGGATCTGGCTTACAAGGAATCCATGAGCCTGTACGAAGAGTTGCGCGGCAAGAACCCGAACTGGAAGAAGGTGTACGACGACTATGCCGCCTTCCGCAAGGATCAGAACCTGTGGTCCCGTTTTACGGAAGCCAAGTTCGACAGCTTCATGCAGGCGCAAAAGCTGTAATCCGGCACATCCGCTGTCGATTGGAAGCCCCGCCTTGGCGGGGCTTTTCTTTTTGTTGTGGACCTGGTGTTCAGGTGGCGCCCGCCATTCGGCGCAACCAGTCGGTCACCTCGGTCCAGCGATGCGCATGGGCCGGCTTGAAAAAGCCAAAGTGCCCAATGGGCGCACCTCCGACGTCGCGCCGCAGTTCGATATGGGTTTGCCGCGCACGATCAAACCGCGCCAGCAGTTGGCGAACCGCCCTCGGCGGCGCAAAGCCCATATCGTCGGCCATGGACAGGGCCAGCAGGGGCTTGTCGAAGTTGCGGAACCCGGTTGTGTCAACGGCCGGGTCACCAAAAAGATAGCCCCTGGTCAGGCTCCAGTGACGCCATTGTCGGGCCACACCCCGGGGCAGATCGTGGCCCACGCCGGCCCAACCCGGCAGGTAGCCCAGCAGGCCGGTCAACGCCGGGACTGCCAGCCACCACACAGCCCACAGACGCGGCCACTGGGAAGGTGGGTAGTCGCGCCAGTCGCAGGTGCCTGCCGCCACCAGAATCAGGCCGTCGCACAGCGGCAGCGAGGGCGCCAGCCCCGCCAGGTGTCCACCGGAGCTGTGCCCCAGAAGCCACAGGCGCGAGTCAGGACGCTGCTGGTGAACATGGCGAATCACGGCGTCCAGGTCACGCTCGCCCCAGTCACGCATGGTGGCCGCATCATGGCGCGCCGGTGCGCGATGCGAGTCGCCAATGCCGCGCGGATCCCACAGCAGCACGTCGAATCCCTGGCTCGCTAGATGCCGCGCGAAATCGGCGTAGAAGCGCCGCCGCACGCCCGTGGCCGGTGCCAGCAGCACGATGCCGTGACACGCACCCTCGCGTGCGTGAACCCACTGCGCGGTCAATGGCACGGCGTCCGCAGTGGTGATGTGAAACGTGGTCATGAGTACCTGGAACCTCTGAAGTACAACGTCCAGGCATGGTAGGGTGTGGAGGTAACTCCACAGTCAAGAGGTTTCGCCATGCTGGTCAAAACTGTCGAGCAGCGCAGCGGATTGAGCCGCGACACCCTGCGCTTCTACGAGCGCTACGGTCTCATCACCCCGCCGGCGAGAACACAGAACGGTTATCGCCGCTATGACGAACATACATTGGTCGAGCTGCGCTTCATCGAGGCGGCCCGTGAGATCGGATTTACCTTGGCTCAGATCAAGGAAGCCATACCGAAGTTGAAAGCGCCACCGGCACAGTGCACGGCGCTGCTGGACAGCCTGCGCCAGCGCCGGGCCGAAATCGAGGAGCAGATGGCCCAGGAAGAAAGGCAGTTGCAGCGCATTGACCAGTTGCTGCAGCGGCTGGGTGGGGAGTAGACAGGCCACGTCGCGGAGGCAAAAAAAGCCCCGGCAGAACCGGGGCTGGAAGCGACCGCGCCCACAGGGCGCCGGATCGCGGTTCATCGCTCCATCACTATTTCTTGTCCTTGGCCATGGAGTCCTGCATGGCCTTCAACGGGTCTTCGTCGGCGTTCTTGGATTCGTCGGCTGACGGGGTGGCTGCGCTGTCGGACCCTGCCGCCACGGGTGCGGAGGCGGCTTCACTCGGGACGTCAGCCTGCACTTCCAGTTGCACCTTGTCCAGATCGACCTTGACTTCCTTGTCCAGGCCGCTGGAGACGATCCCCGGGAAGGCGATGATCAGTCCCACCATCACGATCTGAATCAGTACGAAGGGCACGGCGCCCCAGTAGATCTGCATGGTGGTGACCGGCTGTATCGTCTTCTTGGTCACGCGATCGGTGTACAGCTTGGCCGGTGCCACGCTGCGCAGGTAGAACAGCGCGAAGCCGAACGGCGGGTGCATGAATGAGGTCTGCATGTTCACGCCCAGGAGCACGCCAAACCAGATCAGGTCCACGCCCAGTTTTTCCGCCACAGGGCCAATCAGCGGGACCACGATGAACGAGAGTTCAAAGAAGTCCAGGAAGAAGGCCAGGAAGAAGATCATGATGTTCACCACGATCAGGAATCCCAACTGACCTCCGGGCACGGCGGTCAGCAGATGCTCCACCCACTTCTGGCCGTCCACACCCTGGAACACCAGGCTGAATACCGTGGAGCCCACCAGGATGAAGACCACGAAGCAAGCCAGCTTGGTGGTGGTGTTGAGCGCCTGCTTGAGCAGGGAAAAGCTCAGGCGCTTGCGGGCCGCCGCCATGATGATGGCGCCCAGCGCTCCCATGGCACCGCCTTCGGTCGGCGTGGCAATGCCCAGGAAGATGGTGCCCAGCACCAGGAAGATCAGCAGCAGTGGCGGGATCAGCACGAAGGTGACGCGCTCGGCCATCTTGGACAGCAGGCCCAGCCGGGTGACCTTGTTGGCTACCGCCATCACGAAGGCCAGCATCACGCCCAGGCACATGGACACCACGATGGTCTCGTCGGTCGCTACCGGTCCCACGGGAGCGTTCGTCCACCATGCCACCACCTGGGCATAGTGCTGCCCGAAGTAGACGGAGACGGCCGTGGTCACCACGGTCAACACCAGCAGCGACAGGCCGCCGCTCTTGCCGTTCGCCTCGCGGAAAGTGCGGGCTTCCAGCGGCAGCGCTGGTACCCAGGTGGGCTTGACGATGGCCAGCAGGATCACATAGCCGGCATAGAAGGCCGTGAGGATGAAGCCGGGGATGAAAGCGCCCTTGTACATGTCACCCACGGAACGGCCCAACTGGTCGGCCAGGATGATGAGCACCAGCGAGGGCGGAATGATCTGCGCCAGCGTGCCCGAGGCGGCGATCGCGCCGGTTGCAATACGCCGGTCGTAGCCGTAGCGCAGCATGATGGGCAGCGAGATCAGACCCATGGAGATCACCGAGGCGGCAACCACGCCGGTGGTGGCCGCGAGCAGGGCGCCCACGAAGATCACTGCCAGGGCCAAGCCGCCGCGCACCGGGCCAAACAACTGGCCAATGGTTTCGAGCAGGTCCTCGGCCATGCCGCTGCGTTCCAGGATCAGCCCCATCAGGGTGAAGAACGGAATGGCCAGCAGGGTGTCGTTCTGCATGATGCCGAAGATGCGCAGCGGCAGGGCCTGCAGCAGGGCTTCGGGCAGCAGGCCCAGTTCCACACCGACGAAACCGAAGAACAAACCGCAGGCGCCCAGGCTGAACGCCACCGGGAAGCCCATGAGCAAGAAGACGATCAGCCCCGCGAACATCAGGGGGGCGTAGTTGGCAATCAGGAATTCCATGTGCGACTCCGGGTGAATCAGGTTGCCGAGCCGGCTTTGGCGGCCTTTTCCTCGGCCAGGCGCTGAATGGCCTCGGCGAGTTCTTCCTCGGCGGTTTTTTCCACCTTCTTGTGCGTGGGGTCCTCGATCAGGCCCTGCAGGAATGCCAGGCGCTTGATCAGCTCGGACACGGCTTGCAGCAGCAGCAGGCCAAAGCCCAGCGGCAACATGGCGTACACGGGCCAGCGGATCAGGCCGCCCGCGTTGGACGACATCTCACCGGAGTTGTAGCCCTTGATCACGAAGGGGATGCTGAACCACAGGATGGCCACGCACAGCGGAATCAGGAAGGCGATGAAGCCGAAGACGTCGATCCAGATCTGCGTGCGTTTGGAAAACTTGCTCGACACCACGTCGATCTTCACGTGCTCGCCATTGAGCAGGGTGTAGCCCGCGGCGATCAGGAAAGACGCGGCAAACAGATACCACTGAACTTCCAGATAGGCGTTCGAGCTGACGTTGAACGCCTTGCGCACCACGGCGTTGACGCCGCTGATGACGGTGGAGCCCAGGATCAGCCAGATGACATAGCGGCCGATCAGACTGTTGAGCCAGTCCACGGCTTTCGAGAGTTTTAAGAGTGCTTGCATGTTGTCTCCGGGACAAAATTCGACGGTGAAGCGTAACGCTTCGTCACTGAAAAAAGCCTGACAGAAGGCGCTTTCTTCCTAGGGTAAACACTCATGAACATCCGTGCGAGGGCTGGGCGTATAGTGCATCGCACGCAGCAGGAGGGCGAGCCATGTTCTCGGTGTATGGGGTGATGGGCCGTTTGTTCAGCGGACCGATGGATCAGATGCGACAGGTGGGCGGCGTGAAGGCGCTCGCACGCTCTCGCGCCGTCGCCGCCATCGGGCTGGACCCTTCATCGGCAGACACCGGCGACAACCTGCGCCGTGCCGTTGCCGGACCGGGTGGCATGCACCGACCGATCGAGGCCTACGCTCAGGCCCAGGCGGGCGAGGCGCAGCGCCATCCCCTGACACGGGTGCAGGACGTGATGAGCCACAAGGCCGTGGTCGTCGCGTTGTCGGCGACCGTGCAGGAGGGGCTGCAAACGCTCACCGATCAGCACGTGGGGCAGGCCCCGGTGGTCAATGAGAGCGGTGTGCTCGTGGGCATGCTGCTGCGAGCCGATCTGCTGCGCCCCGAGCACCTTCCGGGCCCCAACACGCACGCGCTGGCCTGGCACGCCTGGCTGGCGCAGCCCGTGTCCGAGGTGATGTGGACGCCCGTGCCATCGGCGTCACCGCAGACCGATCTGCGGCAGGTCGCGCGTGTGCTCGTCGACACCGGCCTGCCAGGACTGCCGGTCGTCGATGCCAACGGTGTGGTGGCGGGTCTGGTGTCGCGCACCGATCTGCTGCGCGCCATCGTCCACGACCCGCCGCTGGACCTTTGGAGTTGAGCCGCGCAGGGGAACACCAGGAAGCCGTGCTAGGGCGCGCGGGTCGGCTGCCCCGGCGTCGCGCCATGGAATGTCTTGCGTATCAGCTCCAGCGCCTGCGGGCTGTCCCACTCCCTTGCGCCGTACACCTTGTGCAGCACCCGCCCCTTGGCATCCACCAGCACGGTCAGCGGCAGGCGGTTCGCACCCAGCATGTTTTCCAGTTCCAGGCCGTGGTCGATGAAGTGACTGAAGGTCGCGTTGGTACGCCTCAGAAACACCTTGGCGGCCTGGGCGTCATCGTCGGTGGAGATGCCGATGACGGTGAACTGCCGCGCCTCGTCGCGCCAGGCCAGGCGTTCCAGCGAGCCCATCTCCTGCCGGCACGGACCGCACCAACTGGCCCACACGTTGATGATCAGCGGCCGGCCCCGGAAGGCCGACAGCTTGCGCGCCGGACCGTTGAGGCCTTGCATCGTGGCCTCGCGCAGCGTGGCGCCCACCTCCACCTCGCCGGGCGTGGCACCGGATGCGGGCAGGGCGCAGGCCAGGTGCAGCCACAGCGCGCACATCAGGGCTCTCATGGGGTACTTCATGGCTTGGGTTTGCGGAAATCCCACCAGGGCAGGACCTGGCGCATGGACAACACATCCCCGCATTGTGCCGGGGCATAGCCTGCCACTTGGCCGAGTTGGTCTTGCCAGGGGCGGCTGGCCAGCAGTTCGCGCAGCGCCTTCATGGGGGGGTGCTCCAGCGCGGTTTTCAGGCACACCAGGTGGTAGCGTTCCCGCACCAGGGGCACGAAATCCAGCCCACGTGCCTGCGCCGTGGCCTCGATGCCCAGCCCGACGTCCGCCTGGTCCGAGGCAATGGCCTGGGCAATGGCGGCATGCGATGGTTCTGTCCGCTCATAGCCCATGAGCCGCTCCGGTGCCAGCTTGTCCAGGGCCAGCAGTTCGTCCAGCACCACCCGCGTGCCGGTGCCCAGCGCGTGGTTGGCAAAGCGCGCCTGGCGTTGGACCACATCCTGCAGCGACTCCAGCGCCAGCGGGTTGCCCCGCGCCACCATAAGACCCAGCGTGCGCCGCGCAAAGCCGATGATCTTGTGCAGCCCTGGCTTGAGCAGGGGCTTGTAGGTGGCCTCGGCCAGCGAGCCGGGGCGCGGCTGCTCCAGCGTGTGAAAGCCCGCCATCTGGCAGCGGCCTTCGTTCAGCGCGCGGATCGCGTCCACGCTGCCCGTGAGGCGGATGTCCAGGAACAGCTTGCCCTGCTGCTGGGCATGGCCGCGCAGCCGCGTCAGGGCCTCGTCCTGGCTGGCGTAGAAGCTCAGCACGTGGGCGGAATCGTCAAAGGCCACGGCAAACGCGCGCTCCAGGTCGGCCTGCAGGGCCTCGATCTGTGGGCTCAGACGCGCCTGCGCCTGGCGCTCGGCCCACAGCAACTTGTCGCCGAACTCGCTCAGGTGGGCGGGCTGGCCCTTCTCCCAGACGATGAGGCCATGCCCCAGCAACTTCTCCCAACGCTTGAGTTCGCCCCACACGTGCCGGTACGACAGCCCCAGCAGCTTGGCCGCCGCGGAGATCGAGCCTTGCTCGCGCACCGCGTGCAGCAGGTCCATCAGCGGGTTGCGAATGAGCGTATCCGGCCCGCGATGGCCCGCCAGGGAATAAGACAGTTCAATCTTTCGCACCGGCCAAGTGTGCCTCAAGTGCCACCGTGAAGGGCATGGGCAGGCGATCCTATGCATCGGCGTGCATAGCTCGTAAATCCCCAGGGCGCGGTGCGCCAGGAGCCACTAACATCGCCCCCACACCACTGCCCAGGTGAGTATGGCGCGGACACGGCGCTCGTAGCCCTGGGCGTGCTGGCAACGACATGGCTTTCTTGAACCTCCCTTGAATACTTTTTCCGACAGTGTGCGCACGGCGTTTGCGCTGATGGGCTCGCTCGATCCCCTGCTCCTGTCCATCGTGGGCCGCTCGCTGGCCGTCAGCACCGTGGCCTGTGCGCTGGCTTGCGTGGGCGGCCTGCTGCTGGGCGCCTGGCTGGGAGTGGCGCGGTTTGCCGGCCGCGGCGTGGTGCTGGGCGTGCTCAACACGCTGCTGGCGTTGCCCTCGGTGGTGGTGGGCCTGGTGGTGTACCTGCTGCTGTCGCGCTCCGGCCCTTTGGGTTTCCTGGGCTGGTTGTTCAGCTTCAAGGCCATGGTGCTGGCGCAGGCAGTGCTGGTGCTGCCCGTGGTCACGGCGCTCACACGCCAGATCGTCGATGACGCGGAACATGCCCATGGCGAGCAACTGCGCTCGCTGGGCGCCAGGCCGTTGCTGCGCAGCCTGCTGCTGGCCTGGGACGAACGCTACGCCCTGCTCACGGTGATGATGGCGGCGTTTGGCCGCGCCATTTCGGAAGTGGGCGCGGTAATGATCGTGGGCGGCAACATCGACGGCTTCACGCGCGTCATGACCACGGCCATCGCGCTGGAAACGAGCAAGGGCGACTTGCCATTGGCGCTGGCGCTGGGGCTGATCCTGCTGGGCGTGGTGCTGGCCCTCAATGCCCTGATCGGGTTCATGCGCCGTTGGCGTGGGCACTTTGAAGGCACCGTGGACCACAGCGCCAAGGTGTTGCCCGCATGAGCCATTCCACGACCACGGCACGGGCGACGCACACGCTGTTTGCGCTGGAGGCGCTGGACGTGCACTTTCAACCCGCCAGCCGTGGCGGTGGTGTGCAGGCCCTGCGCGACGTCACGCTGAACATCGCCAGTGGTGAGCACGTGGCCCTGGTGGGTGCCAACGGTTGCGGCAAGAGCACGCTGCTGCGTGTGTTGCACGGGCTGGTTCCACCCACCCGGGGCCGTCTGCTGACAAAGCCCGCTGTGCGCCAGGCCATGCTGTTCCAGCGGCCGCACATGCTGCGCACCACGGCGCAGAACAACGTGGCCCTGGGGCTGTGGCTGCAGGGGCAGCGCTGGCGCGACGCCCGCCAGCAGGCGCTGCTGGCGCTGGACCGGGTGGGCTTGACGGAACACGCACAACGCCATGCACGCCGACTGTCCGGCGGGCAATAGCAACGCCTGGCGCTGGCACGGGCCTGGGCGCAGCAGCCGCAGGTGCTGCTGCTGGATGAGCCCACCGCCAGCCTGGACCCGCACGCCAAGCGCGAAGTCGAGGCCCTGATGGCCGAGTTTGGTGCCGGCTGTGGCGCGGACGGGCTGCCGCTGACCATGGTCTTCGCCAGCCACAACCTGGGTCAGGTCAAACGGCTGGCCAGCCGCGTCGTGTACCTGGAGCAGGGGCGCGTGCTGGCCGACCTGCCAGTGGCGGAATTTTTTCATGGCCCGCGCCTGCAAGAGGTGTCGCAGGCCGCCCATTTGTTCGTCAAAGGAGAACTCGCATGAAATCCTGTACGTCTATCGGGTCTCTTCGCGCCGTGCGCTGGCTCCTGGGTGCTGCGGTTTTTGTAGCATCGCTGAGCGCCGGCGCGCAAAGCATCGTCATGGCGTCCACCACGTCCACCGAGCAGTCGGGCCTGTTTGGGCACCTGCTGCCCGAGTTCAAGAAGGCCAGCGGCATCGACATCAAGGTGGTGGCGCTGGGCACGGGGCAGGCCATCGACATGGCCCGGCGCGGTGACGCCGACGTGCTGTTCGTGCACGACCAGGTGGCGGAGGAGAAGTTCGTGGCCGAAGGCTTCAGCCTCAAGCGCTGGCCGGTGATGTACAACGACTTCGTGCTCGTGGGGCCTGCCGCCGACCCGGCCCAGACCAGGGGCCGCGACATCGTGCAGGCACTGAAAAAATTGAGCGCCACCAACACCGCCTTCGTTTCGCGTGGCGACAAGAGCGGCACGCACGCGGCCGAACTGCGCTTCTGGAAACTCGCCGAGCTCGACCCGGCCAAGTTCGGCGCCTACCAGTCCTGCGGCTGTGGCATGGGCCCGGCGCTGAACATCGCCGCGTCCACGGGAGCCTACGTGCTGGCGGACCGCGGCACCTGGCTCAACTTCAAGAACCGCGCCAACCTGACGGTGCTGGTCGAAGGCGACGGCCGCCTGTTCAACCAGTACGGCGTGATGGTGGTGAACCCCGCCAAGCACGCCCACGTCAAGGCAGCGGATGCACAGAAGTTCGTGGACTGGGTGGTGTCCCCCGCCGGCCAAACGGCCATCGCCGCCTACAAGATCGGTGGCGAGCAACTGTTCTTTCCGAATGCGGGGAAGTGAAGACGACCAAAGGTGTCACGCAGCACGCGCAGTGGGCAGGCGTGGGGGCTACGTGTCTAGAATGTGATGACTTTGGGTGCGGAGTTTGGCGGGTAATTTAATAGACTTCAAATTGACTCGATCCCCGCAAATCAAGGTTCCATGCGGCTTTCAGGAGAACTTCGTGGCCAGATTGACACACAGCGCCCAGATTAATCCGCAGGTTTTTCGGTGTAAATTGCGTTAAACCCTTCAGGTATTTCGCATGTTCAAGTTTGAATGGGATGATCAAAAGGCAGCAAGCAATTTGCTGAAACACGGTGTATCGTTCGACGAGGCGGTCAGCGTTTTTGGCGATGCGCGGGCACTGACATTTTCAGACACCGATCACAGCGAACTCGAAGATCGCAGTCGAACATACGGAATCTCCAACAAGACACGGCTTTTAGTGGTAGTCCACACCGAACGCCGCAACGGCATCCGAATCATCAGCGCCAGAAAGGCCACACGATATGAAAAAGGCATCTACGAAAATGGCTGACCAAGACATTCCCGAATTGAAGCGCGATGAACTTGGCAAGGGCGTACGGGGTAAATACCTGAAACATTTTGTTCAAGGCAGCAATGTTGTGGTGTTGCAGCCTGAAATTCAAAAGGCTTTCCCTACCTCTGAAGCAGTCAACAAGGCGCTCGCAAGCATGTTGGCCTTTGCGCAAGAAACGCAAGGTTTAACAGGTCGCTCAGGTCGGACAACGCGCAAGCGCGTCGCCGCGTAGCTTCGACGTTAAATCGCAGATGGTGTGCCGTACCGAATAACTGCGAGGAGCACTGCATATGAGTTGGATCGTTGGTCTAGCACTAGCAGCAATTACGATTTACTTTGTGTTTCTCCGCAAGCCAAAGCAGACTGAAATTGTCATTCGGGTCGAAACCAGCGTCGTGCCCGACACCAGAGAAATGAATGGTGATGGCGCTAAAAGCGAAGAAAAGGACAATTGGGAACAATTTGACTTCTATCGGGCAAAAATGCTTTCCGCGAAGGGGCGATATCGAATCAACTATGAGGACCAACGTGGGCTAAAGACCGAGCGCGATATCGAAGTCAAGCGCGTACATGAGTGCGGAGGAAAATACGCCATCGACGCGCACTGCCTTCTTCGCAATGCTCATCGTTCCTTTCTCGGAGAGCGCATTGGAAAGGCGATCAACATTGATTCGGGTGAAATCGTGGAAGACCTCGCCCACGATGCAATTGCTCAATATAACGACTCTGGTGAAGGCCGTGCCTTGGCGGTCATTGACAAAGAGTGGATGGGCGTTGCTGTCCTCGTTTTTGTCTGCCGTGCGGATGGACAAATGCGCAAACCGGAGCGGGCCATCGTCGCTGAGTACCTGAAGAGACATTGCACTGACGTGCTGCTTGATGATGCAGAGTTGGATTCTGCAATCAAGGCGCTCGGGGAACCTGACCTCAGAGAGTTCAAACGTATCGTCCGTGATCTCAAGACTGCGGGCGACCGTGACCGTCTGACTGACTTGCTCGATTGTGCAAAGCGAATCGTTCAAACACAGAAGATTGTTGCTCCAATGGAGAAGGCGGCGCTAGAAATTCTTGATAGGGCCGTTGCGTGAGCTTCGGTCTAACACTAAGGTCATGCAGGAATGAATGGCTTGGCATACCAGAGCAGTTCATTTGTCAGTCCTCTACGAATTGCTCGTTTCCGCTGCCAACCTATCCCGCAGCTTTTCCTGCTGATCAGTCTGCAAATCCGCAGTTCGTTCAATTCAGCAACGCCACCCCCTTGACCTGTGCAAACACCGGCAGGCCGGGCGCGAGCCGCAGCGCGTTGGCAGACTTGTGCGTGACGCGTGCCAGCAGCCGTGTGCCGCCCGCGTCCAGCGCCACCATGACGTAGCCGGGGCTGTCCTCGCGCAGTTCGAGCACCGTGACGGGCAGCACGTTGAGGATGCTGGTGTCGGTCTGGCGTGTGAGCGTGAGGCTCACGTCGCGTGCCTGCACGCGCAGGCGCACGGCCTGACCGGCGGGCCGCGCGGGGCCGACCCATTGCAGGCTGCCTCCGGCAAAGTCCACGTGCGTGATGTGCAGCGTGCTTTCGTGGCTTTGCACCGTGCCCGCAATCACGGCGGCGGCCATGTCGCCGTGCGCCAGCGGCAGCTTGAGCTGCGTGAGCAATTCGGCCGTGGGGCCGACGGCGCTGGCGCGGCCGGCCTCCAGCAGCACCAGGTGGTCTGCCAGGCGTGCCACTTCGTCCAGGGCGTGGCTGACGTAGATCGCGGGGATGTCCAGCTCGGCCTGCAGGCGCTCCAGATAGGGCAGGATTTCCGCCTTGCGGGCCGTGTCCAGGGCGGCCAGGGGCTCGTCCATGAGCAGCAGCCGGGGGCTGGCGGCCAAGGCCCGCGCGATGGCCACGCGCTGGCGCTCGCCGCCGGACAGGCTGTGTGGCCAGCGTTGCAGCAGGTGGCCAATGCCCAGCAGGTCCAGCGCGTGGTCCCAGCCGCGTGTGCGCTCGGCGTGGGGCGTGCGCTTGAAACCAAACAACAGGTTGTCGCGCACGTTCAGGTGTTCAAACAGGCTGGCTTCCTGAAACACATAGCCCAGGGCGCGCCGGTGCACGGGTCGGAAAATGTTTAGCGCGCTGTCCTGCCACACCTCGCCGTGGACGCAGACCCGCCCGCGTGCCTGGGGCTCCAGGCCGGCCAGAATGCGCAGGCAGGTGGTCTTGCCCGACCCCGAGGCCCCCAGCAGCGCCGTGATGCCTTTGCCGGGCAGCTCCAGGGACAGGTCCAGTGTGAAGCCGGGGCGCTGCAAGGTCGCCTGGAACTGCAGCGCGGGCGGGGCGGCCACGGGGATGGGTGTCGTGGATGTGGTCATGCCCGTCATGTCCGTGCCTTGGCGCGGTCGCGGCTGTTGTAGCTGTGCAGGGCCAGCAGCACGGCAAACGAAAACACCAGCATCAGCGCCGCGAGCCGGTGCGCGTCAGCGTATTCGAGCGCTTCCACGTGGTCGTAGATCTGCACCGAGGCTACGCGCGTGACGCCGGGGATGTTGCCGCCCACCATCAGCACCACGCCAAACTCACCGATGGTGTGCGCGAAGCTCATGATGGCGCCGGTCACCAGCCCGGGTTTGCACAGCGGCAGCACGACGCTGAAGAAGGCATCAAGGGGTGATGCACGCAAGCTGGCCGCCACCTCCAGCGGGCGTTCGCCCAAGGAGGCCATGGCGTTCTGGATGGGCTGCACCATGAAGGGCAGCGAATAGAGCACCGAGGCCACCACCAGGCCCGTAAAAGTGAAAGGCAGCACGCCCAGGCCCAAAGCCTGCGTCCAGTGTCCGACGGGGCCTTGCGGCCCCATGAGCACCAGCAGGTAAAAGCCGAGTACCGAGGGCGGCAGCACCAGCGGCATGGAGATCCGCGCGTTCAGGGGTTTGCGCCACACCGAGCGCGTGCGCGTCAGCCACCAGGCCAAGGGTGTGCCCAGGGCCAACAGGATGAGCGTGGTCAAGGCCGCGACCTGCAGCGTGAGGCCGATGGCTTGCAGGTCGGAGGCGGTCAGCAGCATGCGAAGTGCTCAGATGTCGTAGCCGTAGGAGCGGATCAGGTCCTTGATGTTGGCGCTCTTGAGCAGGTTCATCAAGGCCTGCGCGGCGGGGTTGCCCGCGGCGCGTTGCAGCACCACGGCATCCTGCTGGATGGGAGCATACAGCGGCTGGGGGACGACCCACATCGAGCCACTCTTGAGTCTGCCGCCTTCGAGCACCTGGGACATGGCCACAAAGCCCAGCTCGGCGTTGCCGGTGTGCACGAAGTTGAACACCTGCCCGATGCTTTCGCCCTGCACCAGCCTGGGCGTGAGCGCGGGCGTCAGGCCCAGCTTGTCCAGCACCTGCACCGCGGCCGCGCCGTAGGGCGCCACCTTGGGGTTGGCGTAGGCGAGTTTGCGGAAGTTGCCACCCTTGAGCACCACGCCTTTGGCATCGACGCGGGTGGCATCGGCCGACCACAGCACGAGCTTGCCCGTGGCGTAGGTGAAGCGGCTGCCGGACAGGGCAAGACCGTCCTTCTCCAACTGCGCGGGCGTCTTGCTGTCCGCCGAGAGCAGCACGTCAAACGGCGCGCCGTTCTGGATCTGCGCGTACAGCTTGACGGTGGCGCCCACCGTGACCTTGAGGGTGTGGCCAGTGGTCTTTTGCAGCACCGCGGCCACAGCCTTGATGGGCTCGGCGAAGTTGGCCGCCACGGCCACCTGGGCTTCGGCGCCCCAGGTGCCGGCGTGGGCAACGAGACCGGCAACGAGCACGACCATGGGGCGAGGGGCTGGAGGCATGTGCAATCCTGTCAGGAGACGGTTTCGGAGGGGAGGTGCCGTGTGGCGCGCTGGGCAGCCGGGTGCGACATCGTCGCTATTCTAGATTGGAATAGCGATATTCCCTCACCCCTGCGTGGAACAATGGCGTGATGAAAGACAAGAACCGGGCCTTGACGCAAGCGCTGGGTCACGCGGCCAGTGACAAGCGTCTGGACATCCTGCGCGGGGTGGGGGCTTCGGGCTCGATCTCGCAGGCGGCGCGCGAGGCTGGCATCAGCTACAAGGCCGCCTGGCAGGCCATCGACACCCTCACCACGCTCAGCGGCCTGCCGCTGGTGGAGCGCACCGTGGGAGGCAGCGGCGGCGGTGGCGCGCGCATCACCGCGCACGGTCGGCAGTTGCTGGCCCTGGCGGACGAACTGGTGCAGGCCAGGGACCAGGTGCTGGCGCGGTTTGCCGGGGCGGGGCAACTGGCCGGTGGGCTGGGCCTGAGAACCAGCATGCGCAATCAGATGCTTTGCCAGGTGGTGCGGTGCAGAAGGTCGGCGTCTGGCGATCCGATGGCATGGGTGGAGCTGCGCGCGGCGTCCGGCGCCATTCTGACCTCCTGCATCACGCGCGAGAGTGCCGATCTGCTGGGGCTGGCGCCGCGTGTGCAGGTACTGGTGCTGTGCAAGGCCACAGCCGTGCGCGTGCTGTCGCCTGAACCCTTGAAGCGGGGGGCTGTTGGCGTGCCAGCGGGTGACGGCCCGGTCTGCCAACTGGACGGAGCGGTGGAGCGTGTGGCGGCGGGCAAGGGTACGGACGAAGTGGTGTTGGCACTGGATGGGGGCGGGTACTGGGTGGGCTTCGCGACGCACCCGTTTGCCTGTGCACCCGGCGAGCGGGCCGTGGCACGCATGAACGCCAACGCCCTGGTGCTGGGGTTGCCGGGATAGGGCCGGCCGGGGCTATGGCTGCGTTCGTTCTTCCGGGCGGCACAGCGCAGCCACCACATCCGTCTGCGTGACCATCCCCACCAGCGTGCCGTCGGCATCGATGATGGGAATATGGTGGTGGCCCGTGCTGCCGAAGAGCGGAATGAGTTCGGCCAGATGGCGCTCGTGGCTGGCCACGCGTACTTGGCGCGTCATGACGTCACGTACGAGTCCCGGTGCTTCTTCCTGCCCAGGCGTGACCGGGGTCGCAGCGCCCGTGCGGTTTGATGCCAATGCGTTCGGGCCGGCGCCACGCATGAGGTCGGCCCGCGTCAGGATGCCCACGAGCCGGCGGTGGCCATCGACCACCGGCAGGGCCTTGATGTTGTGCTGCTGCAGGAGCGTCCAGGCGTGGGTGCGCGTGACGCTGGCTTCCACCGTGATCAGATCGCGCGTCATGATGTCGGCGCACACGATACGTTCCAGTTTGTGCTGGTAGGCCTGCAACTGAGTCTGGTGGAGCAGCGCCACCAAGTCTTCGCGTGTGATGTCCAGGACCTGGTTGTAGCGGGCCAGAACGGCGTCCAACTCTGCTTCCAATGAAGACTCCGGCCTGACGCGCTCGGAAGGCATTCCTTGGCCGTGCGGGTAGCGGTGCCGCGTGGCACGGTGGTAGACCACGCCGGTGAGCACGAGCAAGGTGGCATTGAGCGCGACCGGGAACAAAGCCAGCATCGGATCGGTGGGCATGCCCAGGGTCATCATCAGGGCTGTGCCCCCCGCGGGCGGGTGCATGCAGCGCAGGGCGAACATGACGCCGATGGAGACGCCCACGGCGACCATGCCCGCCACTTCCGGCGGCGCCCTGGTGTGCGCACAGGCGACGCCCACCAGGGCGGCGCTGGTATGGCTGGCCACGACTGCCCAAGGCTGTGCCATGGGGCTGCTGCTCACCCCAAAAACCAGCACGGCGCTGGCGCCCATGGGGGCCACCAACCACGGCCACGCTGGCCCGAGCGCACGCCCGGCCCAGTGCGAAAGCACGGCAGTGACGGCAATGCCCAGAGCCGCGCCCATGGCCACACGCACACGCTCGCGTAGATTCACCGTCATCGGGGCAGGCAGGAACTGGCGCCACCGCGCGAGAACAGTGGATCGAGGACTTGCGTGGGTTTGGCCGGATGGAGTGTTCACGGGATCGACACCAAAAAAAAGGCCGCATTGCTGCGGCCTGTTGCTGTCACCTTGGGGGTGATTACTTGAGATGCTTGCCGATCAGGGCGGCCATTTCGAACATCGACACCTGAACCTTGCCGAACACTTCCTTCAGCTTTGCGTCGGCGTTGATCATGCGCTTGTTCACGGCGTCCTGCAGCTTGTTCTTCTTGATGTAGGCCCACAGCTTGCTCACCACTTCAGTGCGGGGCAGCGGCGTTGCGCCAACCACTGCAGCCAGAGCGGCGCTGGGGGTCAGGGCCTTCATGAACGCAGCATTGGGAGTGCGCTTCTTGGCGGGGGCCTTCTTGGCTGCGGGCTTCTTGGCGGGAGCGGCCTTCTTGGCGACGACCTTCTTCGCGGGTGCAGCCTTCTTGGCGGGTGCAGCCTTCTTCGCGGCTACCTTCTTTGCCGGTGCTGCGGCCTTCTTGGCGGGTGCAGCTTTCTTGGCGGGAGCGGCCTTTTTGGCCGGGGCTTTTTTCGCAGTTGCCATGATTGAATTTCCTTCTAGAAGTTGAGAATTCACCAATGAAAACCGCGCTCTTCGACACGTGATCCACTGGCAGGGCCAATGCTAAGTGAGAAATTCATGTTTTCCTAGGAGAAAAACGCGATTTTCACTCGGAGGTGTTGTTTTTTTTGTCGAATTTTGCCTCCCGGGCTTCAGAGGGAGGCCCGAAGTAGGCTGAGCACTGCATTCGCGCTGAAAAATCGGGTGGTCGCGCACGAGTGAACCCGTTATCCTGTGACCTTGTCTCGCGCCGCATTCGCAGACGGAATGATTCCTGCCAAGATGCGGTCGTGTCATCGTGAAAGGCTGCCATGACTACCGCTGCAACTCCATCGTTTTCCACTTGCGATTTGTGCGATGCGCACAAGCTGGACGCTTCCGGCAATTTCCGTGTTCTTCCACCCGTGTTCCGCGACTTCGGTGGGACAGGCAAGTTTTACGGGCAGGTGGTGACGGTCAAGTGTTTCGAGGACAACTCTTTGGTCAAGGCGGCTGTGGATTCGCCTGGTGAGGGGCGCGTGCTGGTGGTCGACGGCGGTGGTTCGTTGCGTCACGCTTTGCTGGGCGGGAATCTGGCTGCGGCGGCGGTGCGCAACGGATGGGCCGGCGTGGTGATCGATGGATGCGTTCGTGACGTGGCCGAACTCAAGGCGCAGGCGCTGGGCATCCGAGCGTTGGCGGCGATGCCGCTACCCACGGAAAAGCGCAATCACGGACAGAACAATGTGCCGGTCCAGGTGCAGGGCGTGCGCGTGCGGCCCGATGAATGGTTGTACGCGGATGAGGATGGCATCGTGATTGGCGCGAATGCGTTGGTGTGATGCGTGACAATCAGGCGCATGAACACCACTGTTTCCCCTCCGCCCGCTGACCCATCCCGTGCCGCCAGGCTCTGGCGTGCAGCCACCATTTTCTTGGTCATCGTGCTCGCGTTCATGGCGGCCACCGGCGTGAGCATGTTCGAGCAATTCAAGGCCCAGATCGCGCACCTGCACAAGCAGTTGGTGACGGTGCCGCAGATCAAGTACATCGCGGTGCTCACAGATGCCCAGGCGCAGCCGGCCCTGTTGGTCACCATGGACCCTCAGGAGCGCGCGCTTGTCTTGCAGAGAGTAGGCAAGGTGATGGAGGGGCGCGAGGAATCGCTGCAGCTTTGGGCCGTGCCGGCAACGGGCCGCCCTCGCTCGCTGGGCTTGCTCGGTAGCAACAAGACGCTGCGCATACCGGCCGCGGAAACGGACCTGCAGGCTGTGCCACAGCTGGGCGTCAGTGTGGAGCCGAAGGGCGGTGTCGCGGATGATCGCGGTCCCAGCGGCACGATGTTGTTCAAAGGCGCGCTGCTTCAGAAGGCGTTGTAGGTCCATCGCGCGTTGCCAGAACAACTCCCGCGAGGGCCAGGGTGAAGGCAGCCCCCTGCGTGAGCGACACGGGCTCGTCCAATGCCATCACGCCCACGAGTGCTGCTGCGATGGGCAGCATGACCGTAAACACACCCGCTTGCGCGGCGGGAACGGTCTTGAGGCCCGTCATCCACAGCCACACCGTCCATACGCTGGCCGCCAGGGCGTAGAACAGCAGCAGCGTCCACAGATTCCACGACACGGCAGCAAAGTCAAATCGGGTGGCGTAGTAAAGACCCATGGGTGTCATCAAGGCAAAGCCCCACAGGTTGATGAGCGCTGTGATGCGCTTCGGTCCCAGGGCACCGGTGAGTTTCTTGCCGATCACCGCGTAGCAAGCCTCGCACAACACGGCTCCGACGATCAATAGATTGCCCCATAGAACGGCGGACGAGGACGTGGCCGCGGTCGACATGCCGGCGGGAGCGGGCCGCGCCAGCGCCAGCAGTCCGATGCCAAGAGCCGCGCACACGATTCCACCCCACACCCGTGCTGCGATACGCTCTCCTAGGAAGATCCAGCTCAGGATGGCCACCGCCGCCGGGATGGTGGCCATGATGACGCCGGCTGATACCGCGCTGGTCAAGGTGACGCCAAACAGCATGCAGATGGTGAACAGGAAATTCCCAAGAAAGGATTCCAGAAACAGCAAATACCGCGTCTGGCGCGTCATGGGGGACTCGTCCGGCGGCGTGCGCAGCCAGTGCAACATTGCCACCCCCCCCATGCCAAACCGCAGCCAGGCCAAAAGGAATACCGGAAACACCACGACCAGAGGTTTGGACAATGCCACATAGCTGCCCACGAGGGACATGCTCAGCGCCAGACAGAGATAGGCGCCGATGCGCCGCGAAGATGTTTTCAAGAAGGAGTTTTTGTGAAGACGGATCGCGGGTATCGTATCCCCCCAGCGCATCATGCGGCCGGGAGCCGAGCTTCAAAAATCTTTGCGCGCCGTGCGGGGACGTGTTGCTTGGGGAATTCTGAGTCGCGGGTTGGATGCGTTTCGATTCAGACAAACAACTGGTCCCGTTGCTCCATCAGGGGGAATCGCTGCCAGCTGGACGCAACGGACTTGGAGGGAGCCGTGGCACCCACGATGTCGTTCGCGGAAGGAGTGATGGCGGGGTTGTTGAGTACCGCCAAATACCGTGAATCCCTGGGGCCACCGCGCCTGAATTCGGAGATCCAGAAGCCCGTGCCGGGCATTGGCTTGAACAGGGCGTTTTGAACTTGTGGCGTCGGGCTCATCGCCTGGAAGTGCCAGACGCTGCTCCAGAAGAAGTGACGTCGGTGCACGTAGAAGCCAGGGCTGGTCTGTTCCGTCAGCGTCGTGACAAACGCCGTGGACCAGCGTACCTCGTGGAGGTAGTTGCTTATCCTTGTTTCGGGATTGAGTACACGGGCGGGCACATCGTGTCTCGGGTTGTCGCCGAAATAGAACTCGACGGTCCATGGTGCGGGGGCGGTCACATCGGGCACGCCGTAGCAATCGTAGATGTTGTCACTGCCTTCGTACCAGACGGTTCCGGTGGATGGGTCGTAATCGCGGCAGATTTTTTCGCGCCGGTAGGCCGAAAAGTCATTGAGTACGCAGCCGTGTTCCGGTTGGGCGCCACGGTAGTAAACCCACAGGGTCTCAAGGATCTGCACTTGCATGAAGCCCAGCTTCCAGGGCGCCGTGCGTGGTGACGGGCGGACCGAGTAATTCGATGGAGTGGGCCGTGCCAAGGAAGCGTCCGCGTGCAATCTGCAGGTGGCAGTGACCTGGAGTGGGCTGGCGGCCAGACGCAAGGTCTCTCCCAGCGGATCCATTCGGAAATCACGCGGCTTTTGCGCGAGGGACAAACGAAGGCTGGATTCGTCGAGTTGCATGGGTGGGTTTGTGGTGAGTTGGCTAGGCATTGGTGGAACTGTGCGCCTGCCTTTCAGGACGAAAACGTGTGCCATCGTTTGAACTTGGCCGGGGTGCGTGATCGCATGGGCGGGCTGAAGCACGATTTCGCACTGTGGTCGCAAAATTCCACAATAAGAAATATAAAAATGCTGCGCCGCATGAAATTTTCTCGATACGGGAAACCGTGTTGCACATAGCGGAATAAGGTATCTATCGCATTGATTTCTAACGAGAAAATTTAAATCTTATATAAGACATAAGATTTGCCAGAGTCTTATAGAAGACTTAGAATTTTGCTTGTTGGCATCGGTTTGGATGCGAATCTTTTGAAATCAACCATGGAGTTATCACATGCCTCAAAGCCTTACTGAACAACTGAGCCGCGCTCAGCAGATCGCCGCACTCGAAAAGGAGTGGGCCACCAACCCGCTCTGGAAGGGCATCAAGCGTGGCTATAGCGCTGCCGACGTGGTGCGTCTGCGTGGCTCGTTCCCCATCGAGCACACGCTGGCCCGTCGTGGCGCTGAGAAACTGTGGAACCTGGTCAACACCGAACCGTATGTGAACTGCCTGGGCGCCCTCACCGGCGGCCAAGCCATGCAGCAGGTCAAGGCGGGCGTCAAGGCCATCTACCTGTCGGGCTGGCAAGTGGCGGCAGACAACAACTCCTACGCTTCCATGTACCCGGATCAGTCGCTGTATCCCGTGGACTCCGTGCCCACCGTGGTCGAGCGCATCAACAACACCTTCCGCCGCGCCGACGAAATCCAGCACTCCAAGGGCATTGACGCGGGCGACGCAGGCTACATCGACAACTTCGCGCCCATCGTGGCCGATGCCGAAGCCGGTTTTGGTGGCGTCCTCAATGCGTTCGAGTTGATGAAGGCCATGATCAAGGCAGGCGCGGCAGGGGTGCATTGGGAAGACCAACTGGCGTCCGTCAAGAAGTGCGGCCACATGGGCGGCAAGGTGCTGGTGCCCACCACCGAGGCGGTGCAAAAGCTCGTCGCGGCACGCATGGCCGCCGACGTGTGCGGCGTGCCCACGCTGGTGATTGCCCGTACCGACGCCGAAGCAGCTGACCTGTTGACCAGCGACTACGACGCCAACGACAAGCCCTTCCTCACGGGCGAGCGCACGTCTGAGGGCTTCTACAAGACGCGCAAAGGTCTGGATCAGGCCATCTCGCGCGCGGTTGCCTACGCAGATTACGCCGATCTGGTGTGGTGCGAAACCGGCACCCCCGACCTGGAGTTTGCGCGCAAGTTCGCCGAGGCCGTCCACAAGGTGCACCCGGGCAAGCTGCTGGCCTACAACTGCTCACCGTCCTTCAACTGGAAGAAGAACCTCGACGATGCCACCATCGCCAAGTTCCAGCGCGAACTCGGCGCCATGGGTTACAAATACCAGTTCATCACGCTGGCTGGCATCCACTCCATGTGGTTCAACATGTTCGATCTGGCGCAGGACTACGTCAAGCGCGGCATGTCGGCTTACGTGGAAAAGGTGCAGGAGCCCGAATTTGCCGCGCGCGACCGTGGCTATACCTTCGTGTCGCACCAGCAGGAAGTCGGCACCGGTTATTTCGACGAAGTGACCACCGTGATCCAGGGCGGAAAATCCAGCGTCACGGCGCTCACGGGTTCCACCGAGGAAGAGCAGTTTCATTGAGTAGAGGTAGGTGTCGTCCGCTGAGTGCGGATGCCCATTGATGTGTTTGACAGCCCTGGCTCACTGCGGTGAGTCAGGGCTTTTCTTCATCTGCGGCTAAAATGGCACGTCCCGTCCCTAACAAGAGCGAGAAAGGCACCCTGGTTATGACACCGCGAACTACATCGACCGCTTCGGCATAGCTTCCAGGGCCGTGGTCCGCGCGCCTTGGGCGTAAGCGGCCAGCCATCTCAGTCAAGCGCGGTTTTTACCGCGCTTTTTTATTGTCAAGATTTCGCTGCATCATGATTTTCATTACTCTTCCTGATGGTTCCAAACGTGAGTATTCCGGCCCCGTGACGGTGGCCGAGGTGGCCGCTTCCATTGGCGCGGGGCTGGCCAAGGCCGCCCTGGGCGGCAAGGTGGACGGCAAACTGGTGGATACCAGCTACGCCATCACCACGGACGCATCCCTGGCCATCGTCACGGCCAAGGATGCCGATGGCCTGGACATGATCCGCCACTCCACGGCGCACTTGCTGGCCTACGCCGTGAAGGAGCTGTTTCCCGATGCCCAGGTCACGATCGGTCCGGTGATCGAGCACGGCTTCTTTTACGACTTTTCGTACAAGCGTCCCTTCACGCTGGAGGACCTGGCCGCCATGGAAAAGAAGATGGCCGAGCTGGCCGCGAAGGACGAGCCGGTCACGCGCCGCGTGCTGCCGCGCGACGAAGCCGTGGCCTACTTCAAGGATCTGGGGGAGAACTACAAGGCGGAGATCATCGCCAGCATTCCCAGCAATGAAGACGTGTCGCTGTACCGCGAGGGCAAGTTCGAGGACCTGTGCCGCGGCCCGCACGTGCCCAGCACGGGCAAACTCAGGCACTTCAAACTCATGAAGCTGGCCGGAGCCTACTGGCGCGGTGACCACCGCAACGAGATGCTGCAACGGGTATACGGCACGGCCTGGGCGACCAAGGAAGAATTGCAGCAACACCTGACCATGCTCGAAGAAGCCGATAAGCGGGATCACCGCAAGCTCGGGCGCGAGCTGGACCTGTTTCATATCGACGACCACGCGCCGGGTCTGGTGTTCTGGCATCCCAAGGGCTGGACCGTGTGGCAGGGCGTGGAACAGTACATGCGCCAGGTCTACCGCGACAACGGTTACCTGGAGGTCAAGGGCCCGCAGATTCTGGACAAGGGCCTGTGGGAAAAGACGGGCCACTGGGACAAGTACCGCGAGAACATGTTTACGACCGAGTCGGAGAAGCGCGACTACGCGCTCAAACCGATGAACTGCCCAGGTCACATCCTGATCTTCAAGCAAGGCATCAAGAGCTACCGCGACCTGCCGCTGCGCTACGGCGAGTTTGGTCAATGCCATCGCAACGAGCCCACGGGCGGCCTGCACGGCATCATGCGCGTGCGCGGCTTCACGCAGGACGACGGTCACATCTTCTGCACCGAGGACCAGATTCAGTCCGAGGTGGTGGCCTTCACCACGTTGCTGCAGAAGGTCTACAAGGACTTCGGCTTTACCAACATCATCTACAAGCTGTCGACACGGCCCGAGAAGCGTATCGGCAGTGAAGAGAGCTGGGATCGCGCCGAGAATGCCCTGGCTGAGGGCCTGCGTGCCTCGGGGTGCGACTTCGAATACCTGCCCGGGGAAGGGGCGTTCTACGGGCCGAAGATCGAGTATTCGCTGAAAGATGCGTTGGGGCGTCAATGGCAGTGCGGGACCATCCAAATCGATCCCAATCTTCCCGAGCGGCTGGACGCCGAGTACGTGGGCGAGGACAGCGCGCGGCACCGCCCGCTGATGCTGCACCGGGCCATCGTCGGCAGTCTGGAGCGCTTCATCGGCATCCTGATCGAGGAGCACGCGGGAGCACTGCCAATCTGGCTGGCACCGGTGCAGGTCGCGGTGCTCAATATCACCGACGCACAGGCTGATTACTGTCGTGAAATCACCAAAACTCTGCAAAATCAAGGGCTTAGGGTTGATTTGGACCTGCGCAACGAGAAAATCACGTATAAAATACGGGAGCATTCAATGCAAAAGCTGCCGTTTATTCTCGTCGTGGGTGACAAGGAGAGGGAAGCTGGAGCCGTTGCGGTGCGCGCCCGGGGGAACAAGGACCTCGGTGTGATGTCTCTCGATGCGTTCGCGCAAAAGATCTCGGCAGACATCGCCAACAAGCTTTGACGTGTGCGCAAGGTGGTCGTCAGACCGCTTTGTCGCAGCCTCTGCGTCAGTGGGCTGGTGGGTGGCGTGTGCCCTGGCGGTATTGCTGCACACTGTGTAGCCAAGTTTTTTTGAAGGATGTGAACCATCGCTACTGAATTTCGTGATCGTCGCCACCGCGAGGAACGCAAACACCGCCTGAACCGGGAAATCATGGCCCCGGAAGTCCGACTGTCCGGTCCGGAAAATGAGCCACTGGGTGTGGTGAGTTTGATGGAAGCCCTGCGCATGGCGGGCGAACTGGATGTGGATCTCGTGGAAGTTGTGGCCACCGCCAATCCGCCGGTTTGCCGTTTGATGGATTACGGCAAGTTCAAGTACCAGGAGCAGAAGCGGGCGGCGGAGGCGAAGGCCAAGCAGACGGTCATCGAGATCAAGGAAATCAAGTTTCGGCCGGGAACGGACGAAGGCGACTACAACATCAAGATGCGCAACATCCGGCGCTTTCTGGGTGAGGGCGACAAATGCAAGATCACGCTGCGCTTTCGGGGGCGCGAGATCACGCACCAGGAGTTGGGCATGGCTTTGCTCAACCGGATTCGTGATGAACTGGCCGACTTGATTGTGGTGGAGCAGTTCCCGAAGCTTGAAGGGCGCCAGATGATCATGATGATCGCGCCCGGGCGAAAGAAGGCTGGTGGCGGCGCGGCCAAGCCAGCGGTGGATGCGGCTCCGGCTGTGTCGGTATAAGGTAGGAGTATTTCCGGTGGTTTGAGAAAACGGCCGGGAACGGTCGGGGGGCCTTGTGTTCTCTGGCGACGGCGAGTGAATTCTCGCCGCACAAGTGGAGAGCTCACACTCGCCACACAAGTGGCTCGGGGCCAACAAGTCCAGGATCGGTTTCTGGCGCCTCACGAGCACAAATGAAAAGGAGCATTCAATGCCCAAGATGAAGACCAAGAGCGGCGCCAAAAAGCGTTTCCGCGTTCGTCCAGGTGGGACCGTCAAGCGCGGTCAAGCCTTCAAGCGTCACATTTTGACGAAGAAGACCACCAAGAATAAACGCCACTTGCGCGGAGCCACTGCGGTGCATGAGACCAACATGGGTCACATGGCGCAGATGTTGCCCGGCACGGGTATTTGATTAACGACGAACAAGGAGTACACACATGCCTCGCGTCAAACGTGGTGTAACGGCTCGCGCCCGCCACAAGAAAGTTCTCGCCCTCGCCAAAGGTTTCCGCGGTCGCCGCGGCAATGTCTTCCGCATCGCCAAAGAGGCGGTGATGAAGGCCGGGCAGTACGCCTACCGTGATCGTCGTACCCGCAAGCGGGTGTTCCGCCAGTTGTGGATCGCACGTATCAACGCCGCCGCGCGTCAGTGCGGCCTGACCTACAGCCAGTTTGCCAACGGCCTGAAGAAGGCTTCGATCGAAATCGACCGCAAGGTGCTGGCCGACATGGCTGTGCATGATGCAGCTGGTTTTGGCGCCATCGTGGAGCAAGTCAAGGCCAAGCTGGCAGCGTGAGCCTGAGCGGGTTGGCGTTGGTGCCACCCATCGCAACAGGTTTTGCGAACAACAGGGGCTAAGGGCTTGCATGCCTTTAGCCCCTTTTTCGTGGACAAGAGAGTTATGAACGAGTTGAACGCCATCGTCGAATCCGCCCGAAGCGCCTTTGCGCAGGCCGTGACTCCGGCCGACCTGGAGAACGCGAAGGCCCTGTTCCTGGGCAAAGCGGGTCGCATCACCGAGTTGATGAAGGGCATGGCGAGCCTGAGCGTGGAAGAGAAGAAGTCCCGCGGCGCGGCGATCAACCAGGCCAAGCAGGGCATCGAGGCCGCGCTCACGCAGCGGCGCCAGGCGCTTGCAGAGGCAGAGTTGCAGTTGCAGCTCAAGGCGGAAGCATTGGACGTCAGCCTGCCCGGACGCAAGCGTGGCGTGGGTACCTTGCACCCGGTGTCGCTCTCGATGGAGCGTATCGAGCAGATTTTCGGCTCCATGGGGTTTGACGTGGCCGATGGCCCGGAAATCGAGAATGACTGGTACAACTTCGGGGCGCTGAACTTTCCTGAGGATCACCCCGCGCGAGCCATGCACGACACCTTCTATGTCGAAGGCGGTTACCTGCTGCGCACGCACACCAGCCCCATGCAGAATCGCTACGCGGTGCAGCATGTCAAGAAGTATCAGGCTGAGCTTCAGCCAGGCCAGGCCATACCCGAGATTCGCGTGATCGCACCGGGACGCACTTTCCGCGTGGACAGTGATGCCACGCACTCCCCCATGTTTCACCAGGTTGAGGGGCTTTGGGTGGGGCAGAGCGTGAGTTTCAAGGACTTGAAAGTCGTGGTCACGGATTTCTGTCACAGCTTCTTCGAAACCAAGGAACTGGAATTGCGCTTTCGCCCCAGCTACTTCCCGTTCACCGAGCCGAGCGCGGAAATTGATATCCAGTTTCAGTCCGGCCCCTTGGCGGGTCGCTGGCTGGAGGTGGGGGGCAGCGGACAGGTGCATCCGCGCGTGGTCGAGAATTTTGGCCTGGATCCCGAGCAGAACATCGGCTTTGCCTTCGGCATGGGTGTGGACCGCCTGGCCATGCTGCGCTATGGCGTGAACGACCTGCGCCTGTTTTTTGACGGCGATATCCGTTTCCTGTCCCAATTCCAATGAGGCGCCACGCCCCCGAGCCGCGCTTCACATCACGCTGAGTAACTTTTATGCAATTCCCGGAATCCTGGCTGCGCGAATTCTGCAACCCACCGTTGACCACCGCCCAGTTGGCTGAGACCCTCACCATGGCCGGCTTGGAAGTGGAGGAGCAGCGTCCCGTGGCGCCCCCCTTTACCAAGATCGTGGTGGGTGAAATCAAGGAAGCGGTGCAGCACCCCAACGCGGACCGGCTGCGCGTGTGTCAGGTGGACGTGGGCCAGGACGCGTTGCTCAACATCGTCTGCGGCGCGCCCAATGCCCGCGCTGGCATCAAGGTGCCGTGTGCCTTGGTGGGGGCAGAACTGCCCCCCGGAGACGACGGCAAACCGTTCCAGATCAAGCTGGGCAAGCTGCGCGGCGTGGAAAGCCAGGGCATGCTCTGTTCCGCGCGCGAACTCAAGCTGTCCGAAGATCATGGAGGCCTGCTGGAGTTGGCCGCGGATGCACCTGTGGGCCAGGACATCCGTGCGCATCTGAACCTGGACGATACCCTGTTCACACTCAAGCTCACGCCCAACCTGGCGCATTGCCTGAGTGTGTACGGCGTGGCACGCGAAGTGTCGGCGCTGACCGGCGCTCCGCTGCTGCAGCCGCAGTTTCCGGCCGTGGCCGTGGACCATCTGGATCGTTTGCCGGTGAAGATCAGCGCCCCCGACCTGTGCGGCCGGTTCTCCGGGCGCATCGTGCGCAACGTCAATCCGCGCGCGGCCACACCGCAGTGGATGGTGGACCGGCTGGCACGCTGCGGGCAGCGCAGCGTCACGGCACTGGTGGACATCTCGAACTACGTCATGTTCGAGTTTGGACGCCCGTCGCACATCTTTGACCTGGACAAGATTCATGGCGGACTGGTTGTGCGTTGGGGGCAGGCCGGCGAGCAACTCAAGCTGCTCAACGGCAGCACGGTGGCCCTGGACGAAAGGGTAGGCGTGATTGCCGACGATGCGCAGGTCGAATCGCTGGCCGGCATCATGGGGGGAGACACCACTGCCGTGTCCGATGACACGCACAACGTCTACGTCGAGGCTGCGTTCTGGTGGCCCAAGGCCATCATCGGGCGCTCGCGTCGGTACAACTTCGCCACCGATGCGGGGCACCGCTTCGAACGCGGCGTGGACCCCGCGCAAACGGTGGAGCACATCGAGCGCATCACGCGGCTCATCATCGACATTTGTGGTGGCAGTGCCGGCCCGGTGGACGACGCCCAGATCAATCTGCCCGTGGCCAAACCTGTCGCGCTGCGCGTGGACCGGGCGGCCAAGGTCATTGGCATGCCCCTGACCCAGGCGCGGTGTGCTGACGCCCTGCGCCGTCTGGGCCTGCCATTGACCGAGGGCGACGGCGTGATCACCGTCACCCCGCCGTCCTACCGCTTCGATCTGGACATCGAGGAGGACCTGATCGAAGAGGTGGCGCGCATGGTGGGCTACAACAACCTGCCTACGAACCCGCCAGTGGCACCCACTACAGCCCGCATCCGCGACGAATCCCGGCGCAGCCCGTTTGCCGTGCGGCGCCTGCTGGCCGGGCTGGGCTACCAGGAAACCATCAACTACAGCTTTGTCGAGGAACGCTGGGAGCAGGAACTGGCGGGCAACGAGCAGCCGATTCGCCTGCTCAACCCCATCGCCAGCCAGATGAGCGTGATGCGCTCGTCCTTGCTGGGCTCCCTGATTCAGGTCCTGAAGTTCAACACCGACCGCAAGGCCGATCGCGTGCGCGTGTTCGAACTGGGCCGCGTATTTGTGCGGGACCTGTCCGTGCCAGATTCCGACGCTACGGTGAAGGGCGTGCACCAGCCCGTGCGCATTGCCGGCTTGGCCTATGGCCCGGCGCAGACGCTGCAATGGGGCAGTCCAGCCCGTTCCGTGGATTTTTTCGACGTCAAGGGCGATGTGCAATCCTTGTTGGCGCCGCTGCACCCCGTGTTTGAGGCATCCACGCATCCTGCCATGCATCCCGGGCGTTGCGCCCGTGTGCTGCTGGACGGCAAGGAAATCGGTCATGTGGGCGAATTGCATCCCCAATGGCGCCAAGGCTATGAACTGGCCCAGGCACCGGTGTTGTTTGAGCTTGACCTGGAAGCGGTGCTGACACGGCCGGTGCCCAAATTGGCCCCGGTGCCGCGCCAGCAGGCCGTCGAGCGCGACCTGGCCGTGGTGGTGCCCGAGGCAGTGACCCATGCCGACCTGATGGCCCAGGTGTGGGGCGCCAACACCGGCGGCTTGCTGCGCAATGCCATCCTGTTCGATGTGTACCGGCCCAAACCAGGCAAGGGTGGCGAAGAGGTGGTCGGGGGCTTGGCTCTGGGAGAAAAGAGTCTGGCGGTTCGCCTCACACTCAATAGTGCCGATACTTCACTGACCGACGCGCAGATCGACGCCGCGGTACAAACCGTGGTGGATCAACTCATCTCCCGTCTGGGGGCACGCCTACGTGCCTGAGGCGGTTTCCCGATCCCAAATTGCAACGTTCGAGAACATCATGGAACTTTCCGTCGAAAGCCTGGAGACGCCCGCATTGACCAAGGCGCAACTGGCCGAGTTGCTGTTTGACCGCATCGGGTTGAACAAGCGCGAGTCCAAGGACATGATCGACGCCTTTTTTGATCTGATTGCCGACAGCCTGATCGACGGTACCGACGTCAAGATTTCCGGTTTTGGCAATTTCCAGATCCGGACCAAGGCGCCGCGCCCAGGGCGCAACCCGCGTACCGGCGAAGCGATTCCGATCCAGGCGCGGCGTGTCGTCACCTTTCACGCCAGTCACAAGCTGAAAGAGCAGATCCAGAGTTGACGCTGCGGTCGGTTTCGGTGTGAAACAAAGCAACACTTTGACCGAAATTTCCAGGCCGCCTTTCGGACGCTTTGCGTCCCGGGTTGACTTAGAGTAACCTCGCAGCTTTGATCCGTAGTGCATTGATTTCAATGGAGAATTCTCTCCCTTCCATTCCCGCCAAACGCTATTTCACCATCGGTGAAGTGGGGGATCTGTGTGGCGTCAAGCCGCACGTGCTCCGATATTGGGAGCAGGAGTTCACGCAACTACGCCCAATGAAGCGCCGTGGCAATCGGCGCTACTACCAGCACCACGAGGTGCTCATGATCCGTCGCATTCGCGACCTCCTTTATGACCAGGGTTTCACGATCAGCGGCGCGCGCAACAAGATGCAGGAACTGCTGCAGTCTGAGCGTGACAAGCGCCAGGCGGGCGAGGTTCGGCTGGACGGCGTGGATGTGCTGGACGGTGCCGACACTCACTTTGACGATTTCGAGGACACGGGTCCGGGCGAAGATGGCCCCGGTCTTTCGGGAAGACTCTACCAGGTACGCCAGGAGCTGTTCGAAATCCGCGAGCTGCTGTCGTTGGGGGCCTGAGGTCGCGGTATAATTTCAGCTTCGACGGTGTGTGGCGCAGCCTGGTAGCGCACTTGCATGGGGTGCAAGGGGTCGAAGGTTCGAATCCTTTCACACCGACCACGAATGATTCCAAGGGCGTTTGCTGAAGTTCAGTAAACGCCCTTTTTCATTGGGAAAACGCCTCTGATGCGTGCGCGACGGTTCGCCAAAGTCCGCCAGCATCCAGACCAAAGCGGGGGAACAAACGGGGGAACAAAACGGGGGTAAGCCTAGAATCCCGATTTTGTTCCCCCGTTTTCATTCGTGGAGGTGCCCCATGCTGACCGATGCCCATTGCAGAAACGCAACATGCCCCCCCGACAAAAAGCGTGAACGCCTGAGCGATGCGGGCGGGCTGTATTTGGAGGTGAGCCCCAACGGGTCGAAGCGCTGGTTTTGGAAGTACCGCCTGGCCGGGCTGGAAAAGCGCCTGGCCCTGGGCAGCTATCCCGATGTGGGGTTGACCGCAGCCCGCAAGGCACGCGACCTGGCGAAAAAAGGCAAGGCCGAGGGCAACGACCCGGCGCAGGTGCGCAAGGTGGAAAAGATCAAGGCGGCCACGCCGTCCGGCGACACCTTCAAGGCCACTGCCTTGGAGTGGTACGCCATGAAGCTGGACAGTTGGAGTGGCCACTACGCCATACGCGAAAAGCGCAACCTTGAAAAAGACTTGTTCCCCTTCCTGGGTGAACGGCGCATGGGTGAGATTGAGCCCATAGAGCTGCTGGCCGTGCTGCGGCGTGTGGAAGAACGCGGAGCCTTGGACGTGGCGCACCGGGTGCTGACCACGGCAGGGCAGGTATGGCGCTATGCCGTGGCCACGGCCCGCGCCCCCCGCGATGTGAGCGCCGATATTCGCGGCGCGTTGAAGCCCCACCATGGCAAGCACTTCGCAGCCACGACCGACCCCAAAAAGCTGGGGGATCTGCTGCGGGCGATTCACGGATACCAGGGCGGCCCAATCGTGCGGGCCGCGTTGCAGTTGGCCCCCGTGCTGTTCCAGCGTCCTGGCGAACTGCGGGCGGCGGCGTGGTCTGAGTTCGATTTGGACGCGGCGTTGTGGACGATCCCCGCTGCACGCATGAAGCGGCGCAAGGATGGCAAGGAGCACGGCGAGCCTCACTTGGTGCCGCTGCCCACGCAGGCCGTGGAGATTTTGCGCAAGCTGCACCCCGTGACCGGGCACGGGGCCTTGGTTTTCCACGGCGAGCGCAGCCACGAGCGGCCAATCAGCGACAACACCTTGCGGGCCGCTCTGCTGACGCTGGGTTATGGGCCAGACGTGCAAAGCGTGCATGGCTTTCGTGCCACGGCCCGCACTCTGCTGGCCGAGGAACTGAACATAGACCCACTGGTGATCGAGGCCCAGTTGGCCCACGCTGTGAAGGACGCCAACGGCCGGGCCTACAACCGGACCCAGTACCTCAAGCACCGGGCGGCCATGATGCAGACCTGGGCCGACTACCTCGACAAGCTGCGCCGGGGTGGCGAAGTGATCGAGCTGCCCCAGCGGGCCGCGTGATATGCGCTGCTGCAAGGCGCTTCCTCGGCCATTCCCCGCAAAACGCTGGGACACTGGGAACAAAACACGGAAACCCAGCATTCATGCGGGCTTGCTGGCCGCAAGGCACTGGGAACAAAGTGGGAACATTGTGGGAACAAAGTGGGAACACTCTCACACAATGAAAGCTGCCATCTTCCACCCTGCGCCCCTTTCCCCGGCCTGCGATGCACCCTTGCGGCAGTATTTGCACGGTTGCGGAATTGAGCGCGGGAGGGCCTTCCCTTGGAGCCCGTCACTGGGCGCGGTTCATTGGGGTGGCACCCACACTTCGAGGGCGCAATGGCAGGGCAGACGTTTACCCCTGGCACATACCGCGCCCGGTACTGCAAAACCGCCACGCCCGGCGGCGGATCGAGCCGGGCACGCAAGGCGGCTGGGCCGGTGATGCGACCACCGGTCCAGCCTGACCATTACCCGAGCTAAAAAGGAGCTTGAATCATGGCTATCGAGGACTTTACCGCACCCGCCCGCACCGTTGCGCACCCAAAAATGCGCCCCATGACGGCAATGGAACGGTCGCAAGCCTACCCGGTGGAAACCACCCAATCCCGACGCCGCAAGCGCACCAGGTCGAACGACCTGACTTTTGCCCACACCCTGCCGGCGCACGAACAGGCGGTGATTGATGCGGCGCTGACGATCCTGACCAAATACCTGTCCGAAGGCAGCGTGCTTGACGCTCTTGATGCCCCCGAACGGGCGAAGACGTATTGCCGCATGAAACTGGGCCTTGAGCATCGGGAGGTATTCGCGGTCATGTTCCTGGACGCGCAGCACTCGATGATTGCCTTTGAAGAACTGTTCGCTGGTACCCTGACGCAAACCAGCGTGTACCCACGTGAAGTGGTGTTGCGGGCACTGGCGCACAACGCTGCCGCCGTGATCTTGGTGCACAACCACCCAGGCGGCAACGTCATTCCGTCCGCTGCGGATGAAAGCCTTACGCGCACTCTCAGGGGTACTTTGAAATTGGTGGACATCCATGTGGTGGATCACATCATCGTCGGTGGAGGCGAGTCGCTGAGCATGGCGGAAGAGGGCTTGCTGTGACATGGCCTGATGGGTGTAGCATGTAATTCACAACACGTTGCGCGGGTGGTTCAAGGCTATCTGCGCGTGGAGAAAACGACATGAAAGCAAGCAAGGCCGCAGCATCCCGACCACACGATGACGCCGTGGTGGAACTGCTCAAGCAAGACCCTGAATTCGCCAGTGTGTACCTTGCCGCCGCCCTGGAAGAATCGGGCGAGCCTGGCGGGCAGCAAGCCTTGCTGGCGGCCCTGCGGCATGTGGCAGAGGCCCAAGGCGTGGCCGCTGTCGCCCAACGGGCCGGGATGCCACGCGAAAGCCTTTACCGTGCGCTGTCCGCCAACGGCAACCCCACCATCAAAACGCTGCTGGCTGTGTTGGGCGCTGCGGGTCTGCGACTGGCCGTGGCGCGACTACAGCACGCGGCATAGCTCGTTTCGCCACGCCTAGCCCGAGGCTGATCCCCGAGGGCGAAAAGCCGGACACCTTCACCGGTCTGGCGCTGGCACCTGGTGAAGGCGGCACCGGAAGGGCGCGATGCGGCAATTTTTTGAAAGTGTCAACTTCAACAAGGATGAGGCAGAGCTAGATAGGTTGGAACCCGCATGGGCAAAAGCTGCACACGCTCTTAGCGGAGGAAACCGGCTAGGGCATAGGGGTATGCGCATGCTTAGCCTTGTTTCCGTGCACGAGATCCTTGAGGTTCATCGCCGCCGATATGAGGACGGCGATACCCTTCAACTGTTGATCGCGGTCAAGGCCTGTGCGGAAGAAAACGTGCCCCTTCCGACCTGGCTCGCGACGGCGTACACCAAACAACTGGAATCTTTCTTGAGCGTTCGAGGCGAACCGTCCTTGGATGCAGTGTTCAAAAGCCCCATCCTTCCGACCGGTACCCCAAAGAAAACCGCGATTGCCCGGCAGGACTGGGCACTTGGTTACGAAATTAGAGCCGCGGTTTGGGTTGAGGTGAAGGACGATGATTCGCTTCAGTCGCTCGACGCGGCTCTAGATCGCGTACTGCGTTTGCATCGATTTGGCGTTGGGAAAACCAAGGCTCGTCAGTTGTTCACGATGGTGGAAAGAAACCAAATCGAATTCCTGCACGCCATTGGCAGCAACACGCAACCGCTTTCGCAGATTTTTGCAAAACGGCGAAAGGAGTCGACGAAGTAGGGCGGACACGGAAAACTGCGGCTCCTGTTCAACCACATGGAGTCGCAGCGATGCAAGCAAGCCCGAGCAAGACGGCGCAACCCGAACGCCTTTTGCGCCTTCCCGACGTTGAGGCCCTTGTAGGGCTTCGGAAATCGTCCATTTACGACGCCGTGAAGCGGGGTGACTTCCCCGCGCCGGTGAAACTGTCCCGACGTGCTGTTTGCTGGCCCGCCTCGGCTATCGATGCCTGGATAGACGGCCGCATCAAGGCTGGGGGCCAGCCATGATCGACGTGTTGATATCCGGCCGCTTGCGGGGCACCCCGAGCGTGCGCACGGCTGCCAACGGGGCGCCCTTTGCGGTGTTTCGTGTGTCGGCCGCCGACAAGTCCGGCGAAACCCTGCTGTGTTCCTGCATCGCGTTTTCGGAGCCGGTCATTGAAGCGGTGCAACGCCTGACCGATGGTGACAGCATTGCCGCCTCCGGCGAGGCGGAGTTGTCCACCTGGAGTGGTAGCGACGGCATGCCGCGCCACGGGCTTGGCGTGACCGTGCATGGTGTGCTGACCGCGTACCACGTGGGCCGCAAACGCAAAGCCACGGACACACCACCAGCCGACGCCACGGGGAGGCTGTGATGGGCAAGACCGCAAAACCCCAGCGCGATCAAGCCGCGCCCGCCAGCGACATTCACGCACGCATTGCCGCCGAGGCTGCGGCGTGTCGCACCGCCCCACGGCCCAGCGTGCGAGACGCCGGGGAATTCCCTGCCCTGGGTGCGCTGCTGGATAGTGGTCGCACAGCACTGGAACAGAGCATTCCGACCCAGTTTGACCATGCGGGCAAGACCTACTTCCTGCGGGTCTCGATAGGGTTGGCGCGGCTGATGGTGTTTGACACACCCACTGCATACGAACCCATGGCATGCGCCATGTCGGGCAGCTCTGAGGAATTCGGCCACACGCCCGGACACTGAAGGGCCGCACCATGAGCGACATTCCCAAGAAGCTGCGATCCGATGACCGCCCCGCGCAAGCCCTGCGCGTTGCGGACTACCTGGAGCGGAAACCCGACAGCACGGCCAAGGAAATCGACGCGGCGTGCGACACGGGTTGCATCACCAAGGTGTTGTCAGACATGCAAAAGCCCGAAATGGGCTACGGCCTGGGCAAGGGCTGGCGTATTGAACCGTGCGACCACGGCAGCCGTTCGCGACAGGTCCGCACGTACCGCCTGCTGTACCGCCCCAACGCCCAGCCCGACCTATTCACACCGGCATGACCCACACCATCACCCCCGAGCTGATCCGCGCCGCATTGGCCCATGTTCACGCCAACTTGCCCCGCGACGAATGGGCACGCATTGGCATGGCGATCAAGAGCGAGTTTCCCGACGCCACGGGCCGCGACCTGTTCACCGAATGGAGCGCCACGGCCGATGGCTTCGACCCCAAGGCCGCAAAGTCCACGTGGCAGAGCATCAAGGCCGGTGGCGGCGTGGGCATAGGCACGCTGCTGCACCTGGCCAAGGAACACGGTTTCGAGCTGCCCAAGCCCCACCAGGCACCGGCAAAGCCCAGCCCCGAGACCATGGCCCAACGTGAGCGCGACCGTGCCCAAGCCAATCGCAACGAGCAGGCCCGCATCGAGGCCGCGCACGCTCGCGCAGCGGACGAAGCGACGGCATTGTGGAGCGATGGAAGCGAGGACCGCGCCTGCCCCTACCTGGAGCGCAAGGGGGTGAGGGTGCACGGCGTGCGCGTTACGGCCGATGGCTGGCTGCTGGTGCCCCTGCGCGATGCTGGGGGAACGCTGTGGAATGTGCAACGGGTGGCGCCGTGGCCGCCATTGAACGGTGGGCCGGAAAAACTGTTTTTGAAGGGTGGCCGCAAGTCTGGCTTGTGGCACCTGCTGGGCACGGTGGCCAGTGGTACCGACAGTGAGAGCGACCCGCCCGTGGTGTTGGTGGCCGAGGGTTACGCCACGGCCGCCAGCCTGCACGAAGCCACGGCCTACCCCGTGGCCACGGCCTTTGACGCCGGCAACCTGGCACACGTGGCCAAGGCCCTGCGCAATCAGTACCCGTCGGCCCTGCTGGTGCTGTGCGGGGACGATGATGTGCAGACATTCGCACGCACTGGCCACAACCCTGGCCGGGACAAAGCCACGGCGGCGGCGCGTGCCGTGCGCGGCCTGGCGGTGTTCCCCGAGCCACTGCCCGAGGGTGGGAGCGACTTCAACGACCTGCACCAGGCGGCCGGGCTTGATGCGGTACGCGCATGTATCGAGCACGCCATATCGGCGCACCAGGCGCAGCAAGCGGCTGCACAGTCAACGCCAGCCGCAAAGACGGGCAAGGGCCGCCAGAGCGCACGGAGTGCCCTCAGCGGGGCCAATGGCGACAGCCACGACGCCGGCCGCGCCTTCGACCCCTTCACCGTGTCCGATGACGGCGTGTGGCATGTGGGCATAGACCAGGACGGCAAGCGCAAACCGCCCGAATGGGTGTGCAGCCGCTTGGATGTGGAATCCCTGACCCGCGATCAAGACGGCGGCGGCTGGGGCTACCTGCTGACCTTTGCCGACCCCCTGGGCAACGCCAAGCAATGGGCCATGCCCGCCCGCATGTTGTCCGGTGACGGTGGGGAGTACCGCTCCATGCTGCTGAACATGGGGCTACGCATCGCACCTTCACCCCGCGCCCGCAACCTGTTGACCCAGTACATCCAAACCCGCATGCCCAAAGAGTTCGCGAGCTGCACCGACCGCATCGGCTGGCATGGACGCGCCTTCGTGCTGCCCCGCGAGACCATTGGCGACGATGCCGAACGCATCGTGTTTCAGACGGACAACGCCGTGGAAAACACCTTTCGCAGCAAAGGCACGCCCGAACAATGGCGGCAACGCATCGGCGCTGCGTGCGCGGGTAATTCGCGCCTGGCATTTGCCGTGGCTTGCGCCTTTGCCGGGCCGCTGCTGCGCCCGGCCGGCATGGAAAGCGGCGGCTTCCACTTTCGGGGCGACAGCTCCAGCGGCAAGACCACGGCCTTGAAGGCAGCGGCCAGCGTGTACGGTGGGGCCAGCTACTTGCAGCGCTGGCGCACCACGGACAACGCCTTGGAAGCCATTGCAGCCCAGCACAGCGACTGCCTGTTGATCCTGGACGAACTGGCCCAGATCGACCCCAAGACGGCGGGCGAATGCGCCTACATGCTGGCCAACGAACAGGGCAAGGCACGGGCGACCCGCACGGGCACACCGCGCACCCGGCAAGCCTGGCGGCTGCTGTTTCTGAGCGCCGGCGAGCTGGGCTTGGCCGACCACATGGCTGAGGGCATGAAGCGCACCCGGACCGGGCAAGAGGTGCGCATGGCCGATATTCCCGCCGACGCGGGCGCGGGCATGGGGGCATTTGAGGCGTTGCACGGTCATGACGGGGGCAGTGCCTTTGCCCGCCACGTGACCGGCCACGCGGCCAGCGTGTACGGGGCCACGGGGCGTGCCTGGCTGCAATGGCTGTGCGAGCACGCCGACACGCTCAAGCCCCGCATTCGAGAGGCCGCAAACGCCTTGGCGCTGCAACTGGTGCCCGAGGCCGCCAGCGGGCAAGTGGAACGTGTGGGCGCACGCTTTGCGCTGGTGGGTGCGGCGGGTGAACTCGCCACGGCGGCCGGGTTGACCGGCTGGCCCGTGGGTGAAAGCGAACGTGCCGCCCGTGCGTGCTTCAATGCCTGGCTGACGGCCCGTGGCGGCATCGGCAATGGGGAAGTGGTGGCCATGCTGCGGCAAGTACGCCGCTACCTGGAGATCAATGGCGAAGGGCGCTTTACCCCGTGGCACCGGGCGGCCGACGATCACGCACCCAAGACCTTGCAGCGGGCCGGCTTCCGGCGCATGGTGGGCGAGAACGGCCAGCCCATCAAGACGGACGCGGACCATCAGCGCGAATTCGGCGAGCGCATGAGCCCAACCATGGGCGAGAGTGTGCGCTTTGAATACTTCATCTTGCCCGAGACATTCCGGGCCGAGGTGTGCCAAGGCTTTGAATACAAGACCGTGGCCCGCGTGCTGCTGGACCACGGTTGTCTGATGCCCGACAAAGGCCGCGCTTTCGACACGCGCCAGCGGATGCCCGGGCTGGGTTTGGGCTGGTGCTATCGGATCACTGCTGCACTGTTCGAGCTTGATCTATGAGCGAGCGCAAGCGACCAGGCGGGCCGCGTGTGGGCGGTGGGGCGTGAGCTACATCCGCGCCGTATCCAAGGGGTGGGGGCTTCACGGGTCCTTCCTGGACCGTTCCCGGTGGGGGTAATTCGGACCCCGCCGTGTGTGTAGGTAGCGCTCCGGCGATTTAGGTTCATTTTGAGGTTAATTCTGATGATTACGGTTCATTCTCTATGGAGGGTTAAGACATGCTGAAGAAGGAACTTGCCGAGGCCCTGGGCATATCGGCGGCGATGGTGTCCAAGCTGGCCAAGCGTGGTATGCCCACGGACAGCGTGGAGCGTGCGCAGCGGTGGAGGCGGCGGCACCTGGAGCCCGGGCGCGTCAAGGGTGTGCGCTACGAACGCACCAGGACGCCGACACCCGACCCCGTGCAACTTGTCGAAGCGCTGGGGCTGGCTGCAATGCACGACTTCAAGACGCACGGACCTGCCTTGCGGGCCGCCTTGCAGGCAGTGCCGGATGAGCGAGCGGACGACGTGCGGTTGCCGGAATCGGTGTGGGCCGATCTCTACGGCCGCGAGTTCATGGGTTTGATGGAGGAAGGTAAGGCGCATGCCGATGAGCCCATGACGCCCGACCAAGAGCAACACGCAGACCAGTTGCTTTGGGATGTGGTGACGGGGCGGCGCGTTGTTGCGCCCGATTCCGCCCGCTGAGTTGCCCGCCTTCCCTGGCGGCTTACAGGCCCGGCGCTGCCCGGGCCTTTTTTGCGCCCGAACGTCTGCGAACTTGCGCGTACTTCATTTGTTCCCACTTTTCGCGGAACTGGGAACAAGGTGGGAACACGCAAACCCAGTATTCATGCGGGTGTCCCAGTGTTCCCACTGTTCCCAGTGAAAAACACGAGGGGGCGAAGCCGGGAGCCCTTGCCGGTACGGTCTGGGGCTGGGTCGCCTCGTTCACGGGTCCTTCCTGACACTCCCTTGGCACGGGTAATTCGAACCGTCGGCCCAAACTGTTCCACGGGTCTACCAAGGGGGTTAAGTGAAGGCCGCCCCCTGCCCACGGTTGGCACTGCGCCCCGCTGTAGGCCCCGGCTGGTGGCATGATGCGCGAGGGAGGTACATCGCCATGGGTATCCGATTTCGCAAGAGCATCAAGCTGCTGCCTGGCGTGCGGCTCAACCTGTCCAAGTCGGGGGTGAGCGCATCCATTGGCAAGCCGGGCGCGACCGTCAACGTCGGCAAGCGGGGCACACGCGGCACGGTGGGCCTGCCCGGCACGGGCATCAGCTACAGCGAGGACCTGTCCACGTCGGGGCCAGCCAAGGGCCGTCAGGGCATGGGCTTTGGTGCGCTGCTGGCCTGGGGGCTTGTGGCCTTGGTGGTGGGGCTGGTGGTGTTTGGGTAGGTGGGGCCGCTGAAAATCTCGGGTCCTTCCTGGCTTGGTAAAACGCGGCGTCCATGACCCCGGTTTTTGCGTAGTTTCCTCCATGCCAAGGGGGTCATATCCGTGGCCCTGACCCATGGGGTAGGGCGGTCCAAATCTCTGGCGAGGGCGAAACGCAGGACCGCACCTTAACCAGATTTTTTCATGCGGGAGTTTTGAGGGGAGGGGGGGTATCAAACCCAAAGCGGGGGAACAAATGGGGGAACAAAAACGAAATCAAAAATGATAGCAACAGTATTCATGCGGGTTGTGCGGCATCTTTCGTGCGGTTTCACAGAATTGAAAGCCTCTGAGCAGCCATGCTCAGAGGCTTTTTTCATGGGTTCACCCGAGCGGGTCCCGGTTTCGGCCAGTCAAGCTATGTCGATGTCGTGCACCAGAAACCGTCCCTGCTGGCGGTCGGCGAAGTAGCGGCGCAGGGTTTCGCGCACGGTGGCGAAGGCGATCTCATCCCAGGGGATCGTGGCTTCGGTAAAGAGGCGGGCTTCCTGGGTTTCGTGCCCGGGGTGGAACTGGTCGCTGAGCAGGCGGGCGCGGTAGAACAGGTGCACTTGGCCGGTGCGGACCACGCTCAGGACACTGAACAGGCTCTCCAGCTCGAACTGCGCGCCGGCTTCTTCCACGGTTTCGCGCGCCGCGCCTTGCGCCACCGTTTCGTTGAGTTCCATGAAGCCGGCCGGAAGCGTCCATTTGCCGCGGCGCGGCTCAATGTTGCGCTTGCACAGCAGCACGCGTTCATCCAGGTACGGCACCGTGCCTACCACATTGAGCGGGTTTTCGTAGTGGATGGTGGCACACACGGGGCAGACCGCGCGTTCCTTCACGTCACCATCGTCAGGCACGCGGTAGTGCACGGCGGTGCCGCAGTTGCGGCAATGCTTGATGGGTGTGCGCAGCATGATCAGCTCTTGCGGGCGCCGTGCTTCTCGATCAGGGCGCGGGCCGAGTCCAGCAGTTTTTGTCCGTTGTAACCGCGCTTGTCCATGTCCTGTGCCCATTCGACTTCGACCAGACGGGCCTTGCGTTTGAATTCCTGCGCCTGTGCCGCGCCGATGGTGTGGATGGTGTTCTTGCGGTCCACGGCGGACTGGCGGCCCGGCGCATCGCCCAGATGCTGCTGCCGGCCCAGCCAGCCGGAGGTCTCCAGGCCGGAGTTGGCATCGATCACCTTGCGCAAATCCGGTGGGAGCGACTCATACTTTTTCTTGTTCATGGCGGTAACGAAGGTGGCGGTGTACAGCGCACCCGCGGCCGGCTCGAACTCGCTGTGAAAGTGCGTGAGCTCCTGCACCTTGACGGAAGGCACGACCTCCCAGGGCAGGACACAGCCGTCGATCGTGCCCTTGGACAATGCGTCCGGGATGCCTGGCAAGGGCATACCCACGGGCGTGGCACCCAGGTAGCCCAGCATGCGCGTGACCTGTCGCGATGGGCCCCGCAGCTTCAGCCCGCGCAGGTCGGCGGCCGTCTTGATGAGCTTGTCTTTGACGTGGAAGGTGCCCGGGCCATGTACGTTGAGGGCCAGCACGTGCGTGTCCTTGAACTCATCGGGCGCCATGGTCTGCAGGTACTCCCAGCAGGCGCGCGATGTCGCCTCGGCGCTGTTCATCATGAACGGCAGTTCAAATACTTCCATACGTGGGAAACGCCCCGCAGTGGTGCCGGGCAAGGTCCACACGATGTCGGCCACGCCGTCGCGCGCCTGATCGTACAACTGCGCTGGCGTGCCGCCCAGTTGCATCGCTGGGTAAGCCTCGAAGCGGATGCGTCCACCCGACTCCTTCTCCACCTTGGCCATCCAGGCCTTGTGCATGTTCAGCCACACGTGCGACAGCGGCGCCATGAAGGTGTGGAACTTGAGCGTGACCGTCTGTTGGGTCAGGCCGGTGATGGCCGGGGCCGCCAGCGCCGCCGCGGCGCTGGTCTTGAGCAGGGTGCGTCGTTGCATCATGGGGATACTCGGTGGGGATACCGGATGTTATACCGGCCGTGCGACCGCAACCGAGCCGACCTCAGCCCACAAACTGCAGCAGCCACAGTGTGATCCCCGGGAACAGCAGCAGCAACAACAGGCGCAGGAAATCGCTGATCAGGAACGGCACGATGCCGCGGTAGCTTTCCGCCAGCGGCACGCCTCGGGCCATGCCGTTGACCACGTACACGTTCAGGCCCACGGGTGGCGCCAGCATGCCGATGCCCACGGTCATGAGCACGAGCACACCAAACCAGATGGCGACGCTGTCCTTGGGCATGCCGAAATCCAGTCCCACGATGATGGGAAAGAAGATGGGAATGGTGAGCAGCATCAGAGAGAGCTCGTCCATGACCGAACCCGCGACGATGTAGAACAGCAGCACCGCCACGACCACCAACAGGGGCGGCAGGCCCCAGCCCGACACCAGCGCGGTGAGCTGGGCGGATATCTGCGTTTGAGCCAGCGCTGCGTTCAGCACGTCGGCCCCGACAAAGATCATGAAAATCATTGCCGTGGCCTCGGCCGTGGCCAGAAAGCACTGCCCGATCTTGGGCAAGGTCAGCTCACGCTTGGCCAGTGCCGCGCCGAAGGTGGACGCCGCGCCCACGGCCGCACCCTCGGTGGGGGTGAACAGGCCGCCGTAGATGCCTCCGAACACCAGCGCGAAGATCAGTGCGATGGGCAGTACCCCCAGCCAGGCGCGCAAGTGCGGTCGCTCTGCCGAAATGTCCCTGGTCGGCGCCTGGCCGGGCACCAGACGCACGTAGAGGGCGATGGCCAGCATGTAGCCCAGCATGGCAATCAAGCCCGGCACCATGGCGGCGGCGAACAGTTTGGCAATGTTCTGCTCGGCCAGGATGGCGTAGATCACCAGCGGCACGGACGGCGGAATCAGAATGCCCAGCGTGCCACCCGCGGCGAGCGTGCCGGTGGCCAGCCGGGCGCCGTAGCCGTGGCGCCGCATTTCCGGCAGGGCGACCGAGGTGATGGTGGCGGCGGTGGCCACCGAGGAGCCGCAGATGGCACCAAAGGCGGCACTGGCCGCCACGGCGGCCATGGCCAGCCCACCCTGGAAACGCCCCAGCAACTGGCTGGCAAAGGCGAACAACACGCGTGACAGGCCGCCCTGCGTGGCGAAGTTGCCCATGAGGATGAACAGGGGAATCACGGACAGGTCGTAGCTGGCAAAGCGCGCAAACACGGCTGCATTCAGGTAACTGAGCAGCGGTCCCCAGCCCGACTGCGTCACGTAGCCGGCCACGCCCGCGGCGAACATGGCCACGGCAATCGGCACGCGCAGCGCCATCAGTGCCAGCATGAGCAGCAATATCAGCAAGGTGATGGTCAACGGGCTCAAGCGGGGTCCTCCGCAAAGCCCAGCCACGTTTGCGTCAGTGCGATCACCGCGGTCAAGGCCAGAGGCGGCACGATGCCGGCGTACACCACCCAATCCGGAAAGCCCAGCAACATGGAGCCCGAATGGGTTGCGTAGGCGTCGAGACCACCCACCGTGGCGCGCCAGGCCAGCAGGGCCATGGTCAGGGACAGCAGCAGGGCGCCAGCCCGGTCCAGCCAGGAGCGCGTGCGCGGCGTGCTGCGCGCGGTGAAGAAGTCCACAATGATGTTGCCGCGTCGCACCTGGCACCAGGGCAGAAACAGGGCGATGACCACGCCGGCGACCACACCCGTCAGCTCAAAGTCGCCCACCAGCGTGGCACCGGCGGTATTGCGCCCCAGCACACTGGCGCAAGTCATGAGGGTGACGCCCGTGAGTAGCACGCCGGCCACCACGGCGCACCACCGTGCCAACCGTTCCAGAATCTTCAAGCGCGGCTCCGGGCGCGTCACGCCACGCGCAGATGCAGCGTCTGCAGGCCCGAAATGCCGCCTTCCAGCACGTCGCCGGATACCACGGCGCCCACGCCCTCGGGTGTCCCCGTGAAGATCAGGTCACCGGGTTGCAGCTCCCAACCGGCCGAGAGTTGCTCGATGGTCTCGGCGATGTTCCAGATCAGTTGCGTCACCTGGCTGCGCTGGCGGTCCTGACCGTTGACCTTGAGGTAGATCTCCGCATGGGCCACGTCGCCAGCCTGCGCGGCCGGGGTGATGGGGCCGATGGGAGCCGAATGGTCAAAACCCTTGCCGATGCACCACGGGCGACCCTGCTTCTTCATGTCGTTTTGCAGGTCGCGCCGGGTCATGTCCAGACCTACGGCATAACCGTAGACGTGTTGCAGGGCGTTGGCGGCAGCGATGTTCTTGCCACCCTTGCCGATGGCCACCACGAGCTCGATTTCATGGTGCAGGTTGCTCGTGAGACCCGGGTAGGGCAGGGTGCCGATGTCGCCCGCATCCACCGGCAGCACCGCGTCCGCCGGTTTCATGAAAAAGAACGGAGCTTCGCGCCCGGTGTGGCCCATCTCCTTGGCGTGTTCGGCGTAGTTGCGGCCCACGCAATAGATGCGGTGCACGGGGAAACGCTCGCTGCGGCCGGTCACGGGAACCGACACGATGGCCGGGGGCGCAAAGACAAAGGCAGTGGCTGAGGTCATGAGGGTTTCCTTGAGGTGCAGGGCTTACTGGAGTTGGATGCCGCGTGTGGCAATGATGCTGCTCATGACAGCCGCTTCTTCCGCGATGCGGCTGCGCAGCCCCTCAGGCGACGTGCCCACGGCGGTCCAACCCTGGTTGAACAGGCGTTGGCGCGTCTGCGCGTCGCGGATGGCATTGGGTACCTCCACACTCAGGCGTTTGCGCGCCGCGTCCGACAGGCGCGCCGGGCCGACGAGAGCCGTCCATACCTCCAGGCGGAAATCCTTCACACCCGCATCCGACAGGGGCGGCACGTCGGGCACCAGCGTGCTGCGTCCGCTGGTCAGCCCAATGGCCTTGAGCTTGCCGGCGCGCACCTGCGGCATGGCCACGCCTGGCGGCAGCAAGGCCACCTGGACCTGGCCTGCCAGCATGGCATTGGCGATCTGCGGATTGCCGGGGTAGGGGATGTGCACGGCGGTCATACCCGGCACCTTGGCCTTGAGCAGTTCCATGCCCAAATGCCCCACGGAGCCGTTGCCCACCGAGCCGTAGTTCCACTTGTCGCCGGCGGCGCGTGCCGCGGAGAAGAACTCCGCGCCCACGGGTTGCTGTGCGGTGGTGACCAGTACCAGTGGCGCGGTCGTGAGCAGCGAAATGGGCGTGAAGTCCTTGGTCGGATCGTAGGGGAGCTTGGGGTAGAGCATCTTGGCCGACGTGAGGTTGCCGTTGATGACCACAGCCAGGGTGTGATCGTCCGTGGCCTTGGCGGCTGCGTCGGCGGCGATGTTGCCCGAGGCGCCGGGTTTGTTCTCCACGATGACGGGCTGGCCGAGCGCCTTGGCCAGGGGCTCGGCCAGCGCGCGTGCCGCCAGATCCGGCGTGGTGCCGCCGGGGAATCCGACCAGCAGCTTGACCGGGCGCGTGGGCCAACTGGCTGGACTGCCCGACGCCTGGGCGCCCGATTTTTGAGATTCCTGGGCCAGGGCGACCGTGGACAGTGAAAGTAATGCTACAAAAAACGCAGCAATGCGCATGCGATGCGTGGCTCGGGCCATCAAGTTCTCCTGTGAGCGTCAGCCGGTATTTTGCCTTGGCCCCGAAGGGTGCCTGCGCGCCAGGTTCAAGGGCTGGGGGTGCTCGCCGATTCGGCCACCCACGCGATCAGCGCATCCAGGGCGGCACGCCCTTGCCTGGCCGCCGGGTCGTTGATGAGGCCCACCAGCACCCAGCGGCGACCCTGGACGTCCTGCACATAGCCCGCCACGGCGGCCACGTCGCGCAGGGTGCCGGTCTTGATGCGTGCCTGTAGTGCCGCGGGGGTGCCGTGCAGGCGCTTGCGCATGCCGCCGTCCAGCGCCGCGATGGGCAGGCTGGTGGCCAGTTCGGAAAACCAGGGGCTGCGCGCCCCGGCTTGCAGCACCCGGGCCAGGAGTTGGGCGCTCAGGCGCTCCCGGCGCGACAGGCCCGAGCCATTGTCCAGCACCAGGCTATCGGCATGGATGTCGTGGCGTTGCAGCCAATGGCGCACGCGAGCGGTGGCGGCATCGAAGTGATTCTCTGGCGGAGGTGCGCCCGTGTATGTGGCGCCCAGCGTCAGGAACAGCGTGCGGGCCATGGCGTTGTCAGAGCGCTTGTTCACGGGCTTCACGATGTCGGCCAGGGTGTCGGAGGCGTGCTCCACCAGCACCTGTGCATCGGCGGGGGTGTTGCCATCGCGCAGCTTGCCCGTCCAGATGCCTCCCAGCTCGCGCCACAGGGCGCGCACGGCGCGTTCGACGAACAGGTTGCGGTCCAGCACATTGGTGGTGGTGCTCACCGAGCATTGACGCGGAAAGCGACCCAGCAGCGTGATGCGCACCGTGCCGCGTGTGTCCTGGCGTACCTCGGGTGTGGCCCAGTCGTCGTCCCAGTCCTTGCAGTTGCCGTCCGTCAGCGTCTGGTGCGTGTGCACTTGCACGCCCTGCAGCGGCGTGCGCAGTTGCACGCGGACCCGGCGCGCGTCCGAACGCAGGTCGAGTTCCAGCAGGTTGCTGTCCAGCAGCAAGGCATCGGGAATGACGTTGTAGTAGGCGTCGGGCGATTCGTCGAACGGAGAAGCGCCCAGATCGGGCCGTGGCGGCGTGAAGTAACCGCGGTCCAACAGGATGTCGCCCCGCAGGTGGCGTACACCCTGGGCGCGCAGATCGCGCAGCATGCGCTGCAATTCAGACCAGCCCAGGTGGGGGTCGCCGCCACCGCGCAGGTACAAGGGGCCGCGCAGGGTGGCGCCACTGACCTCACGCATCCCCAGCAGTTGCGTGCGCCAGCGAAAGGTCGGGCCCAGCTCGTCCAGCGCCACCACGGTGGTCAGCAGCTTCATGGCGGAGGCCGGTGCCATGGACTGATCGGCCCGGTAGGACAGCAGCGGTGTGTTGCCTTCCAGGGGCAGCACGATCGCGCTCAGGGACGATTCGGGAATCTGCGCCTGGCGCAGTGCGGCCTGCACCGGCTCGGGCAGGGCCGTCTGCGCCAGGCCGGGCAGGGCCGCGAGGCTGCACCACGCCAGCGCGGCAAGCTTGCGCAAGGAAGCCACGGCCGGTCCTGGCGAATGCCGCAGGGGCTATTGCGCCTGGAAGCCGCTGGCCTTGATGATGCGAGCCCAGGTCTGGGCGTAGGCACGTTCGCGGGCCGCGAGTTGCGCTCCGGTCATGTGGCCCACGGTCAGGCCCATGGCGCCCAGGCGCTCCTTCACGTCCGGCAGCGTCAGCACCTTGGCTAGCGCCTCGGAGAATCGGTCCAGCGTTGCCTTGGGCGTGCCGGCCGGGGCAAAGATACCGTAGTAGGGCACGTCCTCGAAGCCGGCGAGGCCCAGTTCGGCAAACGTGGGCACATCGGGCAGCGCGGCCTGACGTGCATTGCCCAGCACAGCCACCACGCGGATCTTGCCGGCCTTGTGGTTCTCGATGAAGTCCGGCACCGAGGCCACGCCGGCATGGATCTGGTTGCCCAGCATGTCGCCCATCATGGGCGCGCTGCCGCGGTAGGGGGCGGACTGCAGGTCCAGGCTGTACTTCTGCCCGACGAGCTTGACCAGGAACTCCGGCACCGACGCCGGCGCGGGCACGCCCACCGTATCCTTGCCTGCGCCCTGCTTGCGCACCCAAGCCACGTACTCATTGAACGACTTGACCGGCGTACCGCCCGAGACGCCGAACGCGTTGACAAAGGTGGCAAAGCCGGCCACGGCCACAAAGTCCTTCGCCGGCTCAAAGCCCGGGTTCTTCACCACCAGCGGCAAGATGGAAATGGTGTGGTCGTGCGACAGAAACAGCGTGGTGCCGTCGGGTGCGGCCGCCTTGAGCGCCTGCGCCGCGATCTGCCCGCCCGCGCCGGCCTTGTTTTCCACGATCACATTGCTGCCCAGGGAATCCTTGAGCTTGTCCGCCAAGATGCGCGCAATCGCGTCCGTGCCACCGCCCGGTGGAAAGCCCACCATCAGCTTCACCGTGGCCGTTTGTGCCTGCGCCAGGCCGCCGAGCAGCAGGGCGCTCAGCGCGAGTGTCTTGGCAAGCGGGCGCAAGGCATGCCCCAGGGATGAACGGATCATGGTGGACTCCTGTGAATGGGTGTGAAAGCGCGGTGCGTCAACGCTCCGCTCGTATGGCGGGGAATTTAACACTCTGGCGGCATTTCTTCACTCATCCGCTGTTCGAGTTCGTCGTGACGCCATAAGTCCGCATGGCCGCATGGCCGCAGAGACCTGCGATGCTTCCGTCGTTCCGGGCACGAGGTGGTAGCTGGGTGCGATGATCGGTGCCACGGTTGTCACATGCATGGCAATGATGCTGTGAATGGAAAAACAGCCTTTGGTGATCTTCGTCAGGGGCACAAGCATGTCGTCGTAGCGAGGGTCCGCTGGTGTGACGATCTCAGCCGTACCGTGCAACTTGTAGCCCTTCTGCACGAAGACGTCGATAAAGCTGACGCAAACGCGGTTGTTGGCCTGAATGTTGCGAACACTGACAGGCGACGCAATGTTGGCGATGACCAGTGAGTGCTCTCCGAAGATCGCAAAGACCTCCTTCGGGGACACATTGGGAGCGCCGTGCGCGTCAGCCGTCGCGAGCCAGCACAAGGCACTTTGATCGATGTAGTGGAGCACGTCTGGTGTGAGCATGATGGGGTGTACCGGGAAGAACGATTACTGGAATTGCCGGATGCACGCCCCACCTTCAAACACGCGGCCAAATGAGGCTCTCCCTTTTCGCCCGGCGGGGCGAGAAGGGAGCGGGGAGGGTTGAGTGGGGAAAATCAACGTTGAATCAGTTCGATCTTGTACCCGTCCGGGTCGGTGACAAAGGCAATCATGGTGCTGCCGCCCTTGACGGGGCCGGGTTCACGGCTGACCACCCCACCCGCCGCACGCACCTGCGCGCAGGTGGCCACCACATCGGGCACACCCAGGGCGATGTGGCCGTATGCGGTGCCCAGTTCGTAGGCAGGCACGCCGTAGTTGTAGGTCAGTTCCAGCTCGGCATGGTCAGGGTTGCTGCCGTAGCCGACAAAGGCCAGGGTGTACTTCTGTTCGGGCCGGTCGGTGGTGCGCAGCAGGGTCATGCCCAGGGCGCGGGTGTAGAAGTCGATGGCGCGTTGCAGGTCGCCCACGCGCAGCATGGTGTGCAGGATTCTCATGAGGTGGTCCTTGACGGTGTTTCAAACACCAGGCAGGTGGTGGTGGCGTGGGCATAGAGCTTGCCGTCGTGGCCGACGATGCGGCCCTCGGCGGTGGCTAACTGCTTGCCGCAGTGGATGACGGTGCCGATGGCGCGCAGCGGTCCGCTCCTGTGCGAGGCCGCACGCACGATGTTCACACTCAGCTCCGCCGTGGTGTAGGCACGGCCCACGGGCATCATGGTGTGCACAGCGCAGCCCACGGCCGAGTCCAGCAACGTGGCGTACCAGCCGCCATGCACGGTGCCCATGGGGTTGTAGTGCTTGAGTTGGGGTGTGCCCTGGAACACCGCATGGCCGTGTCCGACTTCGACCAGTGAAAAGTCCAGCGTGTCGGCGATGTGTGGGAACGGCAGCCGGCCGGCCAGCATGGCCTGCATGATTTCCAGGCCGGTGCGATCGGCCACATCGGCTGGTTTGGCTACGCCCGCATGGCCACCGCCAGCGGTCATGCGCTCGCGCACGGCCAGCAGTTCCAGCAGCCAGGGGTGGTTGGCGTGGTCGGTGGGCATGGGGCGGGCTCCGTGGGAAGGGACTCACTGGATGGGAGACGACGCGGGTTGGGGGCCGGCGACAGGGTGCAGCCCCAGGCCCGTCATGTCCGGCGTGGGAGGTAGCTGCAGATTACCCGATGGACGGGACAGGATCACGGGCTGGACCAGGGCGGTGGCGGACGGTATGAAGGTGCCGGTGAACTTGATGCCCGCTGTATTGGTGCCGTCTGCATTGATTTTGAAGTAGTAGCCGTCGATGGTCTTGACGCCGGCCATGAAATCGATGCTGAACTGGTACCAATCGTACTTGTACGTATCGGTCGCTGGGCGATTCACCTGCAGGTAGTAGTAGCCTTGCGTCATGCTGTACCCGCCATAGGCCGTGTAGTTGCTTACGTCGGTTCCGACTGCCACATCGCGGCCCGCGGTGGTGGAAGGTGCGGTGTACCGGAGCGTCACGATGTCGGACGTTTTGACTCCGGCATCGGTAACTGACAGGTTCAGGGTGCCGAGCAGTTGCTTGACGTAGGCCGCATTGGGCGGGTCGTTGGTGGCGATGGGCGTGGTCGTGCCAAAGTTCTGAAAGCGCACGATGGGGATGGACCGTCCATCGGGCAGAATCAGTGTGCCGTTACGGGTATCGCTGAAGTCAATGCTCAGGGTGCCGGCATGGTCGTTGGTGACGACGGGCGCCTTGTACGCACCGCCCATCGTCTGGCCAAAACCATAGGTCATCCAGTTGCCGACATACCTAGTGGCGCTGGCCATCTGGCCGTTGGACACGTACCAGGTCGGCTTTCCCAGATCGTCGTACATGAAGCCAGCAATGAAGAAGTTGGTGCCCTGGATTTCCAGGGCGAAGCCGCGCCCCGGTTCGGCGGCGTTCCACCACCAGCCCGCTTCGGGCGTGAAGCCGGTCTGGCTCAGGCTGGCAGAGTGGACATTGTCGATGTCAAACCGCTGTATCGTGGTGACCACTCCATTGGGCCAGGTGATGCTGCCGTGGTTGGCATCCGAGAAGGCAAGATTCAGCACACCCAGGCTCGTGCCGGCCGTGGTGGGTTTGAAGACTCCCTTGAGAGTTTGTCCACCCGAGTACGGGATGGCGTCGCCAGTGAAGTGCATCGCGTCGGTCATGGTCCCGGAGGCCACAAACCAGGTGGGAGCTCCCGATGCGTCGTACTGGAATCCAGCCATGAACAACCCGTCGTTGCGTATTTCCAGCGCATAGCCTGTGCCAGCCTGCGCCGGATTCCACCACCACCCCGACTGGGGCACAGGCAGTACCTGGCCGGCGGGACCCGAGGCCGCGGCCCGCACGGCCGACAAGGCATTCACGATGCCAGCTCCGCATTTGAGCGGAGTGCAGTCGCTCTTGGTGCCTGTCGGAAACTTGCTGGCCGAGTACACCAGCATGGCCTTGATCTGGTCTGGCGTCAGCGCCGGGTTGACCGCCAGCATGAGCGCCGCGACACCCGAAACCACGGGCGCAGCCATGCTCGTGCCCTGAGCGTAGATGAAACTGTTGTCGTGCAGGGGGGTGGTGATGCCCATGTCACCTGTGGAAAAAATGCCGCCCCCGCTGTCGCCCCCGGGCGCTGACAGGGTGACACCGCTGCCAAAGTTGCTGTAGGACGCCAGCGCGCCTGTCTTGCTGACTGCGGCGACGGAAATCACGCCGGCGCAATTTGCGGGGGATGCGTCAGCCATGTCCACCGTGTCGTTGCCCGCCGCCACAATCACGACCGCACCCTTGGAGCGGGCAAAGTCGATGGCGTTCTGATAGGTTTGGGAACAAACACCCGAGCCTCCCAAACTGAGATTGATCACCTTGGCCGGGTAGGGGTTGGCGGGGACGCCCGGTACATTGCCGCCTGCTGCCCAGACGATGCCGTCGGTGATGTCACTGGTGGTGCCGCCTCCTTTGCCCAGTACCCTGACGGGGAGAATGCGGGATCTCCAGGCTACGCCCACCACGCCACTCGCGTTGTTGCCAGCAGCGGCCACGATGCCGGCGACGTGGGTGCCATGCCAGGTGCTGGGCTTGGCTTTGTCCTCTCCGTAAGTGCCGGTCTCGTTGGCTGAGATCCATTCGCCCGGGTCGCTGGGATCGTTGTCGCGGCCATTGCCATCATTGCTGTGGAGTGTGGTGGATACAAAGTCATACCCGGGCAGTACCTGTGCAGCGAGATCGCTGTGAGCAAGGATGCCACTGTCCACCACCGCAACGACCACGCTGGGCGAACCTTGCGTGATGTCCCATGCGCCTACGGCATTGATACCACCTGCTACGCTTTCCGGTTCGTCCAGATGCCACTGGTACCTGAAATAGGGATCATTGGGAACCGACAGAGCGCGGGCTCGCACGTCCGGCTCGGCGAACTCCACCCTGCCCGTGGCGCGCAGTCTTTGGGCCACGGCCCGGGCCTCGGCCAGGGACATGGGGCGTGGCAGGCGCAACACGTGGGACTGCAGTGCACCCTCGCGCACCGCCTCCAGTTCTTCACCGGCATCCAGACTCATGGCCTGTACCCAGCCCTTGGACAACATGCCGGGAGAGGTACGCCGATCGGTGGCGCGCAATCGCACGATGAGCTGGTCGACCTTTTCGGATCCGGGAGCGGGCGACGTGGCGGCAGGCCGGACCTGTGATTCGGCATCGTTGCCACCACCGCAGGATTGAAGCAGGAACAGGCAGCCTACGCAGGCGGCGGTGGCGATTCTTCGAATATCAAGGTGCATGACGCATATTTCCTCTTCGGCTGGACGTGGGCTCAGAATGTACGAGGTCGGGGTCCAGATTGTCGGGCAATTATATTGTCAAATTGAATTCACTTGACGGGGGTAGAGGGACTGTGGGGAGTCACACTGGTACGGTGTAGTTAAGCGTCATGCGTCCACCATCCGCGGTGACGATTTCACCTGTGACATAGCTGGCGGCATCGCTGGCCAGCCAGGCGACAACATCTGCAATTTCCGCGGGCTCACCCAGGCGTTTCATCGGCGTGCGACTCAGGATGCGTGTTTTGGCGTCCTCGCTGGTCAATACCGCCTGCCTCGCCAGTTCCGTGGCAATTGTGCCGGGCGCCACGGCGTTGACGCGCACTCCCTTGTCCGCCAGCGCCAGCGCCATGACACGGGTGAGCTGGTTAATTCCACCCTTGCTCACGTTGTAGCTTGCGATGGTCGGGATAGTGAGGACGCCATTGACCGAGCTCATGTTGATGATGCTGCCCCGACCTGAGCGCACCATGGCGCGTGCCACGGCCTGACCTACCAGAAAGGCGCCCTTGAGATTGACCCGCAGCACTGCATCGAAGTCCGCTTCGGTAACGTCAAGAAACTCCGCAGCCTTGAATATCCCGGCGTTGTTCACCAGCACGTCGATGCCGCCATGGGTTGACAGCACTTGATCCACCATGGCTTCGACCTGAGCCTGGCTTCCCACGTCGCAATGTACGTAGAGGGCCTGGAGTTCCGCCGACAACGCCAGGCCGCGCTCGTCGTTCACGTCGGCTATCACGCAGCGTGCCCCCTCGCGGGCGAAGCGCCGCACGCAGGCTTCGCCAATGCCCTGCGCCGCTCCAGTGACCAGGCAAGTGCGGCCCGCCAGCCCAAAGGAAATGGAGGAACTGGAAATAGTCATGGAGGCATGGTACCAGTGACGTTTCTCGGATGCTGGACCGGTTGATCAGCGGATTGAGTTTCCAAAGAGAGAATGCTTGCGTCCGGCTGGGTTAAGCTTGCACAAACGACCAGAATACTCCGTTGACATGTCGCAAGACGACTTTTGCACACTGTTCGATCTTCTACCCATAGGCGCATACCGTTCCAGCCCCGACGGCAGGCAGTTGCGCGCCAACCCGGCACTCGTGCGGCTCGATGGCTATGACAGCGAGGCCGAGATGCTGGCAGCGACGCGTGATCTGGCGCAGGAATGGTACGTGGATCCTCGACGGCGTGATCAGTTCAAGAACGAGCTGGCGCAGCACGGCCGAGTCGTGGATTTCGTGTCGGAGGTATACCGGCACAAGACGCGCGAGCGAATATGGGTTCGTGTGCACGCCCATGTGGTGCGTGACGATCGGGGGGAGGTGCTCTACTACGAGGGTACGGTCGAGGACATCACCGCCGAACACCGGGCCCGCGCCGCCCTGCTGGCGAGCGAGCGACGCTTTCGCGCACTCACGGAAAAGGCTCAGTTGTTGACGCTGATATACACCGCACAGGGTATCGTGACCTATGTCAGTCCAGCGGTCCGGTCTCTGCTTGGGGTGGATGCCTACAGCATGCAAGGCACGCACTTCGTCGATTGGGTGCATCCCGACGAAGCGGAAGAGGTGCGCGGGGAGATTGGACGCATCCTGCGCTTCGAAAACAGTGGACGGGAGTCTGTCAACCGGCTGCGCCACGCCAGTGGTGGCTGGCGCTACTTTGCCTTGCTGGCGAACAACTGCGTGGCGGATGACGCCGTGCGAGGCGTGGTCGTCACGGGGCGTGACGTGACCGACGCTCACTTGGCTCAGCAAAAATTGGTCGAAAGCGAAGCACGCTTTCGCAGCCTGACGGCCATGTCGTCCGACTGGTACTGGGAAATGGACTCGGATTTCCGATTCACACGCCTGGAAGCGGGTCCGCGGGCCGTGCATATCCTGGCACGCGACGTAGTCCTGGGCAAGACGCGCAAGGAGTTGGGCCGAAGCAACCTGACCGAGGAAGAGTGGGAAGCGCACCACGAAATGCTGCGCCGGCACGAACCCTTTCGCGACTTTGAGTTTCAGCGCAAGATGGACGACGGCAGTCTGTACTGGCACGCCATCAGCGGCGAGCCGATGTTCGATGCGGCGGGCGTTTTCATCGGCTACCGTGGCGTTGGGCGGGACGTGACCGAACTCAAGCGTGCCGAGGAAACCATCCGGTCCCTGGCGTTTCACGATCCGCTGACGGGCGTGGCCAACCGGCGTCTGCTGATGGACCGGTTGCAGCAGGTGTTGGCTGTGAACGAGCGCAACCAGAAGGTCGCCGTGCTGTTGTTTCTGGATCTGGACCGGTTCAAGCAACTCAACGACAGCCGCGGGCACGACGTGGGGGACGACATGCTGCTGCAGGTGGCGCAGCGCCTGACTGCGTGCGTTCGTGCCGTGGATACCGTGGCGCGAGTGGGTGGAGATGAGTTTGTGTTGCTGCTGCAGGACGTGGGGGACAGCGCGACGCAGGCCACCGAACATGCCCACAAGGTGGGCCACAAGGTGCTTGTGGCCCTGTCCGCGCCCTACGCCCTGGGCCAGGAGGAATACCTCAGCGGCTGCAGCGTGGGCGCGGTGGTGATCGACGACCCCCGGCACAGTGCCGAGGACTGGCTGAAGAAGGCCGATCAGGCCATGTACCAGGCCAAGGCCGCCGGCCGCAACACCTTGCGGTTCTTTGTGGCTTGAATCCCCGGGGGTGGGGTTTTAGCGACCGTAGGAACCGCGCGAACGGTTTCCACCGCCATTCCGATTGCCACCGCCAAAGCCACCGCCACCGCGGCGACCGCTGCGCTGGGCCATCATGTCCACGCTGGTACGCATCGGGTCGGGTTGCCCCTGACCACCACGAGGAGGTTGCCCGCCGGCGAATCCGCCCAGATGCGCGCCTGCCGCGGGTTGCGCGTCGCCACTGTAGGCACTTTGGCGTCCACGACCCCCTTGTGATCGCGGGCCTTGGTTGGAGGGTGCGTTGCGCGGCGCATTGCGCGGGCCTCCTCGGCCACCGTTGCCCCCCCGGTCACCTTGCGCGGCCTTGTTGTCGCGGATGCGTTGCATCATTTCGGCGCGAGCCGCCTTGGCGGCGGCTTGCATGACTTCTCGGCTCGGCGGTTTGCCCAGGCCGCCCCAGATCGTCTGGCGGCCCATGGCCAGAGGCTCGGCCTTCTCACCCGGTTCCGGGCCAAAGCCTTCCATCACCTTCACATCGATCTTCTGCTTGGTGAAGCGTTCGATGTCGGCCATGAAGCCTTCCTCGTCCAGGCACACCAGGTTGACGGCCGCGCCATCGGCGCCCGCTCGACCCGTGCGGCCAATGCGGTGCACGTAGTCCTCGCACACGTTGGGGATTTCGTAGTTCACCACGTGCGGCAGGTCATCGATGTCGATGCCGCGCGCGGCGATGTCGGTGGCCACCAGGGCACGGATGTCGCCGCTCTTGAAGCCAGCCAGTGCCTGGGTGCGAGCCGTTTGACTCTTGTTGCCGTGCAGCGCCATGGCGCTGATGCCGTTCTTTGTCAGGAATTCAGCCACGTTGTTGGCACCGAACTTCGTGCGCGTGAACACCAGCACCTGGCTCCAGTTGTGCTCCTGGATGATGTGTGCCAGCAGAGCCTTCTTCTTGCCGCGGCCCACGGGGTGGATCACCTGCGTGATGCGCTGCACCGTGGTGTTGCGCGGTGTGACCTGGATGTGCAGAGGGTCGCGCAGCAGCCCTTGCGCCAGGTCGCGGATTTCGTCGCTGAAGGTGGCGGAGAACAGCAGACTCTGCTTTTCCTTGGGCACGGCGGCGAGCACCTTTTTCACGTCGTGGATGAAGCCCATGTCCAGCATGCGATCGGCCTCGTCCAGCACCAGGATCTGCACCTGGCCCAAGTCCAGCGCGCCCTGCTGCAGCAGGTCCAGCAGGCGGCCCGGCGTGGCCACCAGGATGTCCACGCCACGGCGCAGCTTGTCGATCTGGGGGTTCATGCCCACGCCGCCAAAGACGACGGTGGAGCTCAGTTGCAGGTACTTGCCGTATTCCCGGGCCGACTCCTCCACCTGTGCGGCGAGTTCACGCGTCGGAGTGAGCACCAGGGCGCGGACACCTGTGCCACCGAACTTGCTTTGCGCGCTGCGTGCCATGCTCAGCTTGTGCAGGATGGGCAACATGAAGGCGGCCGTCTTGCCGGTGCCGGTTTGCGCGCCGCCCAGCAGGTCCCGGCCTTCGAGCACGGACGGAATCGCTTGTGCCTGAATGGGGGTGGGGTTTTCGTAGCCTTGCTCGCGCACGGCTTTCAGGATGGCCGGAGCCAATTTCAGTTCATCAAAAGTCATAGGAAGGCACCCATTCCGGGGTGCAGGGGCGTCGGCCTGTCGTGCCGCAGCGGGCGGCACACCAGTACAAAGGCAGACGGGGTTCAAGGACGGGCGCGTGACTGAAGAGTCCTGGCCCCAGCAAAGTGCTGATGTCGCGGTCCACTGGAGTACCGCAACGGCCCGTATTGTCGCATGAGTTGATAATCCAAGGTTTTCCCCCGGATTCAATACCCAAAATGGCGCAATACGTTTTTTCCATGAACCGCCTCGGCAAGATCGTGCCGCCGAAGCGTCATATCCTCAAAGACATCTCGCTGAGCTTCTTTCCCGGCGCCAAGATCGGCGTGCTCGGTCTCAACGGCTCGGGCAAGTCCACGCTGCTCAAGATCATGGCGGGCGTGGACAAGGAGTTCGAAGGCGAAGCCATTCCCATGGCGGACCTGAAGATCGGCTACCTGCCACAGGAGCCGCAGCTCGACCCGAACGAGACCGTGCGCCAGGCGGTGGAGGGCGGCATGGGCGAGACCAAGGCCGCCCAGGCGCGCCTGGAGGAGGTGTACGCCGCCTATGCCGACGAGAACGCCGACTTTGATGCCCTGGCCGCCGAGCAGGCCAAGCTGGAGGCCATCATCGCCACCGCCGGTGATGCGGGTGACCACCAACTGGAAATCGCCGCGGACGCATTGCGCCTGCCGCCGTGGGAGGCCGTCATCGGCAAGCTCTCGGGCGGGGAGAAGCGCCGCGTGGCCCTGTGCCGCCTGCTGTTGAGCAAGCCCGACATGCTGTTGCTGGACGAACCCACCAACCACCTGGACGCCGAATCCGTGGACTGGCTGGAGCAGTTTCTCTCGCGCTTCCCTGGCACCGTGGTGGCCATCACCCACGACCGCTACTTCCTGGACAACGCCGCCGAGTGGATTCTGGAACTCGACCGCGGTCAGGGCATTCCCTACAAGGGCAACTACTCCACCTGGCTGGAGCAGAAGGAGGCCCGGCTGGAGCAGGAACAGCGCAGCGAAGACGCCCGCACCAAGGCCATGAAGAAGGAACTGGAGTGGGCGCGGCAGAACCCCAAGGGCCGTCAAGCCAAGAGCAAGGCGCGTCTGGCACGTTTCGAGGAGCTGTCCGACTACGAATACCAGAAACGCAACGAGACGCAGGAGATCTTCATCCCCGTGGCGGATCGCCTGGGCAATGAAGTCATCGAGTTCTCGAACGTCACCAAGTCCTTTGGCGATCGCGTTCTGATCGACAACCTGAGCTTCAAGGTGCCCGCGGGCGCCATCGTCGGCATCATCGGTCCCAACGGGGCCGGCAAGTCCACGCTGTTCAAGATGATCGCGGGCAAGGAGCAACCCGATAGCGGCGAAGTGAAGATCGGCCAGACCGTGAAGATGGCGTTCGTGGACCAGACGCGTGATGACCTCGCCAACGAGAAAACCGTTTGGGAAGACGTTTCCGGTGGTCTGGACATCCTGGCCGTGGGCAAGTTCCAGATGCCCAGCCGTGCTTACTGCGGGCGCTTCAATTTCAACGGTGGAGACCAGCAGAAGAAGGTGGGATTGCTCTCCGGCGGCGAGCGCGGTCGCCTGCACCTGGCCAAGACCTTGATTGCCGGTGGCAACGTGCTGCTGCTGGACGAGCCGTCCAACGACCTGGACGTGGAAACCCTGCGCGCGCTGGAAGACGCGTTGCTGGAATTTGCCGGCTCGGTCATGGTCATCAGCCACGACCGCTGGTTCCTGGACCGCATCTGCACCCACATCCTGGCCTGCGAGGGTGACAGCCAGTGGGTGTTCTTCGACGGCAACTACCAGGAGTACGAGGCCGACAAGAAGAAGCGCCTGGGCGAAGAGGGTGCGCGGCCCCACCGCATGCGCTTCAAGGCGCTGAAGTAAAGGTGCTCAGGCTCGGTGCGCCAGCCGCTGGCGCACCATGCCGATGTGGTTGCGCAGGGCATAGAGCTCGTCGGCGTAGGACAAGGGGACACTGATCTTCTCCACGCGCTGTTCCAGCGCATCCAGTTCGGCCACCAGTTCCTGCGTCGCGCCGGGCTCGGTGCTTACGCGGTTCTCGATCTCGCGTAACTGGCCGTACCAGCGGAACACCCGGGAGCGGATGCGAAACGCATACAGCGGCGGCACGATGCGGCTCAGCGGCAATAGCAGCGCCACGATGATGCCCAGCGCCAGCCACATCCGTTCCACCAGATTGGCCAGTGCGAAGGGCAGGTAGCGCTGCAGCACGGGCACGCCGTTGCGCACGGTGCGCTCGGCTTCAGGCGCTACCGTGTATTCGCTGTGCGACAGGTTGGGAAAGTCGCGTGCGCGGTTGAACCAGCCGGCGCCACCATGCAGCCCCAGTGCCGTCTGCGAGAACAGCTGCAGCAGAGCCGGGTGCGTGTCCGGGCGCGAGAGCAGGGTGGTGGTGGAGGCGATCAGGCGCACGTCCTGCGCCGGCACATCCTGCGCCAGGTCCACCACGCCGCGCGGGAGCAGCACCGGCGTGAGGAAGGGAAAGCGGCGTGAATAGGCCTCGCTCTGGGCGAAATCCAGCAACTGGATGCCGGGCGTTTGCAGCAGCATCTGCACCATCAGAGATTCGGGCGCGGAGGCGAACACGATGGCGTCCAGCTCGCCATTGAGCAAGCCCACCGTGGCGGGAGTCTGGCCCAGGTGCGACAGGTGCAGTGAGGCGGGGTCGATGTGGTTCACCTCCAGCAGCTTGCTCATCAGCGCGGGCACGCCGCTGCCGGAGGTGCCCACGTTCACGCGCAGACCACTCAATTGCGTCAGGGCGTTCAGTTTGCTGGGCGCGGCATCGGCACGGTAGAACAGCCAGACCGGCTCCACGAACAGACTGCCCAACGCGTGGAGTTCCTCCGCGTCCGCGGCGCCCTGCTCGGTGCTGCCGCCCTGCTCAAAACCCAGGTCGGCCTTGCTTTCGAGCAGCAGTTGCAGGTTGGCCGACGAGCCCTCGCTGGGCAGCAACACCACGTCGATGCCGTGTGCCGCCAGCGCCTTGGCGTAGCGCTTGCCAAACTCGGCGTAGGCGCTTTGCGCCGGTCCCGTGGCCAGCGTAACGCGCCGAGGTGGCGTGGGATCCAGCCACCAGTAGGCCAGCGCCAGCAGCAGCAGCGCCAGCAGGGCAAACGGGCCGAACGAGGCCAGCAGGTCGCGCAGCGACACCAGGGTAAAGCGCAGGCGTTGCGTCATGTCCGTGGAAGGGCCAGGTCGGTCGCGCAAGGCAGGGTGAGTGTGCCCACGCGCAAGGCGTGTGCCGTCAGGACGGCCCGCACCGTGGCTCGGGCCACGGCCTCGGCTGCCATGGTGCCCAGCAGCAGCATGTTCGGCGTCTTGCCGGACGCCCCGGTTCCCAGCGCAAACAGGGTGTCTCCGTCCAGTTGCGTGTGCACCGGGTTGATGGTACGTGCCAGGCCATCGTGCCCCATCAGTGCCAGGCGTTGTGCCTGCGGCGAGGTGAGGAGGGCGTCCGTGGCGATCACGCCGATGGTGGTGTTGGTGCCCTTCAGCACCGGCTGCGGTGTTTGCCCGCGCAGCAAGGCGCGGCGCGTGTCCAGCAGGGTCTTGCCGCGTACGCTGGTACGGGCACCGGCGAGGAGGTGCCCGGTGTCGGGGTCCAGCACATCGCCCACGGCATTGCAGGCGATGAGTGCGCCCACGGTCACGCCATCGACGGTGACCGAGGCCGTGCCTACCCCCCCCTTCATGGCGCGTGCCACGCCAAACAGCTTGCCCACCGTGGCCCCCGCGCCCGCACCCACGTTGCCTTCCATCGGGCGCCGCCGTGATGCTTGGGCACAGGCCTGGTAGCCGGCGTGCGCATCGGGCCGGATGCGGGCGTCACCCACCAGCAGGTCAAACAGCACGGCAGAAGGTACCAGCGGCAGGCGGCCCACGCCCACATCCAGCCCCGCGCCGTGTTCCTCCAGCCAGCGCACCGCCCCCGTAGCCGCCTCCAGCCCCCAGGCGCTGCCACCCGCGAGGACAATGGCATGCACTTGGTTCACCAGGTTGCCTGGCTGGAGCAAATCGGTTTCGCGTGTGCCGGGCGCCGCTCCGCGCACGTCCACGCCGCCCACCGCACCCTCGCGCGCGAGGACGACGGTGCAGCCCGTCGGGCGGCGGGCATCGGTGAAGTGGCCGACCTCGATGCCCGCCACCTGGGTGATGGCCCCGGCGCGGGCGCGGCTGGTGCGGGTCGTCACGGTTGGGCGTGTCATGGTTTCATTATCCATGCGGGACCACATGGTTGGGCAAGCGTAAGAGCGGAAAGCGGTGCGCGTGCCCATGATGTGCGCCGGTAGCGTCCTTCACGCGTGTTACCATTTAAAAATGAACAAGATGATTAACTTGATGAAAAAAAGCCGCTCCTTCAAGGCGCTGATTTTTGTCTTGCCCTTGATCGGATGTGGCGCTGGTGGAACCACCGGTGAAAGTGCAACGGGCCATGCCACCGTGCATTACGCCTATGTTGCAAACTACTCCGACGATTCGATCTCTCAGTACGCCATAGGTACGAATGGAGCGCTCACCCCTCTGACGTCTCCGTCAGTCAAGACGGGAAAGGGGCCGGTCTCCGTTTCGCTCGAACCGTCAGGAAAATATGCGTACGTGGTGAACGGAAAAGACGCCACGATCTCCCAGTTCGTCGTGGGCACCACAGGCGCGCTCACTTCTTCGACAAATCCTCCTGTTTCGACGGGCAGCAGCCCAAGTGCCCTGACGCTGGATCCGTCGGGGAAATATGGATACGTGGCCAACTCTGACGATGGCACGGTCTCCCAGTTCACTATTGACGCCACGGGCGCGCTCAAACCCATGACTCCACCGGTCGTGGCCGCGCAGAGGGGCGCGCGGTCGGTAGTGGTGGCTCCGTCTGGCAAATACGCCTACGTGTCCAATTTCTATGGGGGCACGATCATGCAGTACGCCATTGGTGCAACTGGCGCGCTGAGCCTGTTGCCAGGGGCTACAGTCACGGTGAATCGCAGCGCAGGTTTCATGACGATAGATCCATTGGGTCGCTACATGTACCTGTCCAATCCGTACGAATACACGGTTTCGCAGTACGTCGTCGGAACGGAAGGGGGACTTACCCCCATGGAAACTCCGACAGTCGCTACTGGAGATCCCGGTGCAATCGCAGTAGACCCGACTGGAAAGTACGCCTACGTGTCGAACTACAACGCTGTGACGATTTCGCAATATTCTCTCAGCGGCGGTGGCGCCTTGACTCCCCAGTCAACGCCGGCGGTGGCCACTGCATACCGCCCCAGCTTCGTGGCTGTTGATGTATCCGGCAAGTTCGTTTACGCAACAGGTCAGTTCGATAACAACATATTCCAATATGCCATTGGTACGGATGGAACGCTCTCTCCGTTGCCGACGCGTTCTGTCAGCGCGGGGGCCGGCCCGATATATATCGCCACGCACTGACTGAACGTTCGAGTTGTAGGCGGGTTGCGGCGGTCCGGCCCTCACGCCTCCGTCGATCTTCATCTCGGTCTCGACAGCTCCCACCGCTTGACCAGCGCATAGATCGCGGGAATCACGGCCAGTGTCAGCACGGTGGACGAGATCATGCCGCCCACCATGGGCGCGGCGATGCGGCTCATGACTTCGGAGCCGGTGCCCGTGCCCCACAGGATGGGCAGCAGGCCGGCCATGATGGCTACCACCGTCATGACCTTGGGACGCACGCGTTCCACGGCGCCTTCCATCACGGCGGCGTACAAATCGGCAGCCACGGGCGCGCGGCCCTCCTCGCGGCAGCGTGTCTGCACCGCCTGCCACGCGTGGTCCAGATAGATCAGCATCACCACGCCCGTTTCGGCCGCCACGCCGGCCAGGGCGATGAAGCCCACGGCCACGGCCACGGACAGGTTGTAGCCCAGCGCCCACATCAGCCACACCCCCCCCACCAGCGCAAACGGCACGGACAGCATCACGATCAGCGTCTCCGTGAGGCGACGAAAGTTCAGGTACAGCAGCAGGAAGATGATGAGCAGCGTCACCGGAATCACCAGCTTCATCTTTTCGATGGCCCGCTCCATGTATTCGAACTGGCCGCTCCAGGTGGCGTAGTAACCGGGCGGGAATTGCACCTGCTCAGCCACGGCCTTCTTCGCGTCGGCCACGTAGCCGCCGATGTCGCGGTCGCGGATGTCCACGAAGATGTAGGCCGAGAGCAGGGCGTTCTCCGTGCGGATGCCGGGGGTGCCCTGGGCCAGCACCACGTTGGCCACCTGGCCCAGCGGCAGCATGGCGCCGTCCATCGTGGGCACCAGCACTTCGCTGGCAATCTGCTGCGGGCTGGCGCGCAGCTCGCGTGGGTACCGCACCTGCACGGCGAAGCGTTCGCGCCCTTCCACGGTGGTGGTCACGGTTTCGCCGCCGAGCGCGGCACCGATCACGTCCATCAGCTCGCCCGTGGTCAACCCGTAGCGGGCCAGTTGTTCGCGCTTGGGTTCGATGTTGAGGTAGAAGCCGCCGGTGATGCGCTCGGAAAACGCCGAGGTGGTGCCGGGCACCTTCTTCACGACGCCCTCGATCTGGCGCGCCAGCCTTTCCATCTCCGCCAGGTCCTTGCCAAATACCTTGATGCCGATGGGTGTGCGAATGCCCGTGGACAGCATGTCGATGCGCGCCTTGATGGGCATGGTCCAGGAGTTGGCCACGCCGGGGAACTGCAGCGCCTGATCCAGCTCGGCGATGAGCTTGTCGGTGGTCATGCCGGCGCGCCACTCGGACTCGGGCTTGAGGTTGATGACGGTCTCGAACATCTCGGTCGGGGCTGGGTCGGTGGCGGTGTTGGCGCGACCCGCCTTGCCCCACACCGAGGCGACCTCGGGAAAGCTGCGGATGATCTTGTTCTGCGTCTGCAGCAGTTCGGCCGCCTTGGTAATGGACATGCCTGGCAGCGAGGTGGGCATGTAGAACAGCGTGCCCTCGTTCAGCGTGGGCATGAACTCGCTGCCCAGGCGCGACGCCGGCACCAGGGACAGGCCCAGCACGGCGACGGCGGCGGCGATGGTGAGCTTCTTCCAGCGCATGACCCAGGCGATGACGGGCCGGTAGACCCAGATCAGCGCGCGGTTGATGGGGTTGCGCTCCTCCGGCACGACCTTGCCGCGAATGAACAGCAGCATCAGCACCGGCACCAGCGTCACCGACAGCAAGGCCGCCGCCGCCATGGAGAAGGTCTTGGTGTAGGCCAGGGGCGAGAACATGCGCCCTTCCTGTGCCTGCAGCGTGAACACCGGCAGAAAGGACACGGTGATGATGAGCAGTGAAAAGAACAGGGCCGGGCCCACTTCCTTGCAGGCTTGCATCATGGCGTCAAAGCGCTGTTGCGCGCTGTGCGCCTCGGGCAGGCGCGCCAGGTGCTTGTGCGCGTTCTCGATCATGACGATAGCCGCGTCCACCATGGCGCCGATGGCGATGGCAATGCCGCCCAGGCTCATCAGGTTGGAGTTCAGGCCCAGCGCGTGCATGGCGATGAAGGCCATGAGCACACCGACGGGCAGCATGGCAATGGCGACCAGCGCCGAGCGCAGGTGCAGCAGGAATACGACGCACACGGCCGCGACGATCAGGCTTTCCTCAAGGAGCGTGCGCTTGAGCGTGGCGATGGCGCGCGATATCAGCTCCGAGCGGTCGTACACCGCTTCGATGCGCACGCCCTCGGGCAGGCCCGAGGCAATTTCCTGCACCTTGGCTTTCAGGTTGTCGATCACGTCCAGCGCGTTCGCGCCATAACGCGCCATGGCAATGCCCGAGACCACTTCGCCTTCGCCGTTGAGCTCGGTCAGACCCCTGCGTTCGTCCGGCCCCAGTTCCACGCGGGCGATGTCTCGCAGCAGCACGGGCGTGCCCTTGTCGCTCTTGACCACCAGGGTTTCGAGGTCGCGCGCGCCCCGCAGGTAACCCTTGCCGCGCACCATGTATTCGGTCTCGGACAACTCCACGGCGCGGGCACCCACGTCGCGGTTGGAGTCGCGGATCACCTGCGACACCTTCATCAGCGGCACTCCGTACGCGCGCAACTTCACCGGGTCCACGGTCACCTGGTAGGTCTGTACAAAGCCACCGATGGAGGCCACCTCGGCCACGCCCTGGGCCTTGCTCAACTGGTAGCGCACGTACCAGTCCTGCAGCGTGCGCAGCTCGGCCAGGGTCTTGTCCTTGGCCAACAGGGCGTATTGGTAGACCCAGCCCACGCCCGTGGCATCCGGGCCGATCTGCGGTGTCACGCCGCGGGGCATGCGGCTGGAGGCGAAGTTCAGGTACTCCAGCACGCGCGAGCGCGCCCAGTAGATGTCGGTACCATCCTCGAAGATCACGTACACGAACGACGCGCCGAAGAACGAGAACCCGCGTACCACCTTGGACTTGGGCACCGACAGCATGGAGGTGGTGAGGGGGTAGGTCACCTGGTCTTCCACCACCTGGGGCGCCTGGCCCGGGTATTCGGTGTAGACGATGACCTGCACGTCGGACAAGTCCGGCAGGGCGTCCAGCGGCGTCTTGATCACCGCGTAGATGCCGGCCAGCACCAGGAACAGCGTGGCCAGCAGGACCAGGAAGCGGTTGCGCCCCGAGGCTTCAATGATGCGGGCAAGCATGGTGGTCCTTTTCAGTGGGCCGCCGTCACGGCGGTGATGACCCATTCGCCGGGCGCGCGTTCCACGAACTCGAAGGCCACCGACCTGCCAGGGGACAGGTCCCTTTGCAGCGCGTGGTTGGCGAGCTTGAAGTCCATGGTCATGCCCGGCCATTTGAGTGCCGGTACCGGTCCATGCGTGAGTGTGACCGTACCGGCCTTGGCGTCCAGACTCTCCACCTTGCCCTGCGCCCGGTAGCCTGCGCTGGCGGCGGGTGCCGAGGCGGTTGAGGCCGGGGCCGTCGGAGCCGGAGCCGTGCCCAGGCCTTGCAGGGCGGCTTTGAGGTTGCTCTCGGCATCGAGCAGAAAGTTGGCGGCCACGACCACCTGTTCGCCGTCGCGCACACCCTCGCGGATGTGCACCCAACCGGCGGCGCGCCGCCCTGTCGTGACGGTGCGCGGTTCAAAGCGCCCCGGCCCGGTCTGAACCAGCACCACGCTGCGGGTGCCGCTGTCGATCACGGCGGTGTCGGGCACGGTCAGCAGCTTGTCCTGGGTGGGTGTGCTCAGTTCGACTTGCGCAAACATGCCGGGCTTGAGCCAGCCACCCGGATTGGCCAGTTCCACGCGCACCGCCACGGTGCGGGTTTCGGGCTTGAGGTTGGGGTAGATGTAGCTCACCTTGCCGGTGAACGTCTTGTCGGCATAGGCATCGACGTGCACCGTGGCACGCGCACCCAGGCGCACCTGGGCCAGGTCCTGCTCAAACACATCGGCCAGCACCCAGACGGACGACAGATCGGCCACCTGGTACAGCATGTCGCCGGGCATGAAGCGCATGCCCTGCAGCGCCTTTTTCTCGGTGACGATGCCCGACACGGGTGAGCGGAAGGTCAGGGTGCGCTGCGTCTGGCCCGAACTGTTCAGGCGGCGGATCTGCTCGTCGGAAATGTCCCAGTTCTTCAGGCGCGTCAGGCTGGACTCGGCCAGTTGGCGCATGCTGCCCTGGGCCTGCTCGGGCGCGTCCTTGAGCGTTTGCAGACCCTGCGCCGCAATCGCGTATTCGCGCTGCGCCGACACCAGTTCCGGGCTGTAGACCTCGAACAGCGCCTGTCCCCGGCTCACGGGCTGGCCTGTGGTGCTGACCAGCAGACGTTCGATGTAGCCCTCGTACTTGGGGGCGATGGTGTACAGGCGCCGTTCGTCGGGCTCGACCCGACCGGCGGCGCGTACATGGCCTGACAGCGTGCGCAGGCTCGCGGCCTCGGTGCGCACGCCGAGTTTCTGCACTTTTTCGGTGCTGATGCTGATGTGCGGCGTGCCGCCGGGTGGCGCATCGTCTTCGCCCTCGTACACGGCGATGTAGTCCATGCCCATGCTGTCCTTCTTGGGCGTGGGCGAGGTGTCCGGCAGCCCCATGGGGTTGCGGTAGTACAGCAGCTTGCGCTCCTGCTTCGGGGCCGTGGCGCCGCCGGCCGGTGCCGGGGCACTGGCGGCCGTCGGGGCGGGGGTCTGGCCGCGCTGGCCCAGCCAGTAGCCGCCCGTGGCCGCTACCGCGACGAGTACCGTGCCGGCCAGCAGGCCTGTTTGAAGGGGTTTCATAGGTCTTCTCCCAGAAGTCGTTCGATGTCGGCCAGCTGCATTTGTGCATCCACCTGCGCCTTGAGCTGGCTTTGCCGCACCTGGCGGATCTGTTTTTGCGCGTCCAGCAGCGTGGCGAAGTCCACCTTGCCGGTTTCGTAGCCTGCCAGTGCTGCCTGGAACGTCAGTTCGGCCTGTGGCAGCAGGCGCGTGCGCGTCAAGGCTTCGGTCTGGCGCGCAGCCTCCAGCGCGGACAGGCCCTGCGCCAACTCGGACAGAACCTGGTTGGCCGCCGCCTGCTTGCGCTCGCGGGCTGCCGCCAGCATGGCCTCGGCCTCGCGCTCCTGCGCGGCGCGCGAGCCTTGTTGCAGGGGGATGTTGAGTTCCACCATCAGCTCCCACTCCTTCACGGCGCTGCCGTACTGGATGGGCGAGATGCCAAACGTCACGTCCGGGTAGCGGTTGCGCCGCGCCAGGTCGCGGGATTTCTCCGCCGACCGGATGCGGGCCTCCTCCGAGAAGAGCTGCGGGTTCCTGGCCTGCACGCGGTCGCGCAGCGTGGCCTCATCCAGCACGGCCGGTGTGGGCAAGGGGCGCAGGTCCGCGGGTACGCCCAGCGGGGCATCGGCCGGGCGGGCCAGCAGGGCGTTGAGCCGGGCGTGCAGGTGGTGGTGCTCCATCTGCAGGGCGATCTGCTCGCCGGCCATGTTGCCTTGTTCGACCTGGGCGCGGATGACATCCTGCTGCGGCGCCAGGCCGCTGGCGTAGCGCGACAGGGCCACCTTTTCGAGGCGGGCCATGAGGTCCAGGTTTTCCCGCGTGAGGCGTTCGGCCCCCTGCACGAAATGGCGTTGGGCCTGGGTCGTTTTGATGCGGCTGGCCAGTTCGGCCCAAGTGCCTTGGGCGCGGGCTTGCGCACCGAGGGCGTCGTGTTCGGCGATGCCCCGCTTGAGGTCGCGCTTGCCAAACCAGGGCAGCTCCTGCATCCAGACGTAGCTGGTCTTGCCTGCGCGGCCGGGCAGCAGCGTTGGGCTTTGCTCGCCCATGCGCGTGATGTCCTGTAGCGTGGCGCGAAACCTGGGGTCGGGCAGAGCCGCCGCGGGAACGATGCGCTCCTGCGCGGCCTGGGCTTCCAGTCGCATGGCGGCGTACTCGGGGTTGTGTTCGCGGGCGTAGGCCAGCAGCGACTCCACGTTGGCACCTGGCAAGGGGTCCGCCGCGTGTGCGGCGCTTCCACCGCATGCCAGGGCCACGACCAGCAGCAGGCGGCGCGAGGGCCGAATGGCGGGTTTCATGGTGCTGCCTTTTCCAGTTGGGTGATCTGCATGCCGCCGTCCACCATCTCGGCGCGAAAGCGCAGTTTGTCGCCGATCTTGAGGTGTTCCAGTTGGGATGCGTTCCTGACGCGAAAGGCCATGGTCATGGGAGGCATGCCCAGGTTCTTGATTTCGCCGTGCTGCAAGGTGAGCCTGTGGGCTGTGCGGTCGATCTTGATGATCGTGCCGGGCGTGAGTTCGGTGGAGCCGACGGTGGCGTTGCTGGACGGCGCGGGGTGTGGGTGGGATGCCTGGGCTTGGGCAAGGGGGGTGAACAGGACCATGGCCACGGTCAGGGCAAGGCTGTGAAGGGGTTTCATGATTTCGTGCTCCAAGGGGAGGTGCCACTGGGTCACCTCGTGTTGCGGGTTGCCGTCCGCGAGACGGCAGGGGGCAAAGGCGCGAACGACGCGAGCGTACGCCATCTACAGGCCGCTTCCCGTCCGGTGCGCGGACGAGCTACGGCCCGGGAGTTCAGACGATGGGGGGTTCGGCGGTCAGTGCACGGTCGGCACTGACAAAGTGGAAGGCGACCACGGGCAGCAGAGCCCGTGGCAAGGTCAACAGGGCCAGCGCCAAGGGGCTGCTTTCCATGCCGACGGAGTGGCACACCTGGCACGCGCTGCAGCCGTTGGCCGGCGCGGCGCCGTCATCGTCCCCGGCGGTCTGGGTGCCGCCGTCGTGCATGGCGCAGTCGTGATGCAAGGTGCCGGGTTGGGTCGCGGAGTCGTCATGGCCGGCGTGAGTGCCGGGCTGCGTGGCAGCCGGTAGGGCCATCTCCGCCGCCATGGCGTCACCCACCCAGCCGCGCAGGGGCAGCAGGGCGATCATGAGGGCGATGACGACAGCTCGCATGGGGGGATGATACGGCCAGCGGCGGAAAGTTCAACGTGTGAAAGCCGTGCCCCAAAAAAAGGCGCGGGCGGGAACAAGGGTCATGGATTGACCCCCTTGGGCAGCGGGAGGCCTTTTTGCGCCATGACCTCGCGCAGGCGGTCCGGGTAGTCGCTGATGATGCCGTCCACGCCCCAATCGATCAGGCGTGCCATTTGCGCCTTGTCGTTCACGGTCCAGGGGATGACCTGCAACCCCAGGGACTGGCCGACCTTGACCAGTTCGGGCGTGAGGTTGTTGAAGTTCGGTGCCCAGATCACGCCCTTGGCCTTGCCGGCAGAGGCGCGCACCATGTGGGGCACGGAACCCTTGAACTGCTGGATCTTGTGGCCGGCGGTCCAGGCGCTGTCCGTGACGGTGTTGAAGTCCTTGGCCTCGATGGTGAGGTACATGGTGCGAATCCGCGGCTCCAGCTTGTGCAGCAGTTCCAGCGTGCGCCAATCGAAGCTTTGCACCATCACGCGCTCGGTCATGCCGGCATCCCGAATCACCTTGAGCACGGTGTTGACGAAGGGCTCCGGCGCCAGCGTGCTGTCGGGGTGGTGCGGGTTGATCTTGGTTTCCATGTCGAAATGGACATCCCTGGCGCCCAGATCGTTGACCAGTTTGAACACCGCTGCGAGTGTGGGGATGCGTTGCCCGTCGCGTGGTTGCTGGTCGGGAAACTCGCGCGCATACCAGTGCGCGGGGTTGAGGCGACCCACGTCAAAACGCTGTACCTGTTCCAAGGTCATGGACTTGATGCGCGGGCGCGGGTCCTTGATCCACTCGCCCTGGGCATTGCGCGTGAAGGCCGGGTTCAGTTCCGGATCATGCGAGATCACGGGCACGCCGTCGGCGGTGATGGCGATGTCCATCTCCAGGGTGGTGGTGCCCATGCGGATGGCGTTCTCGAATGACGCCAGCGTGTTCTCCGGCAGCAGGCCGCGCCCGCCCCGGTGCGACTGCATGTCGAACGCCAGCACCGGCAGCGCCGTGCACAGCAGCAGCGCCAGACCAGCCCGGACCATCCGACAGCGCCCCATGCTCAGTGACCCAGGATCTTGGACAGAAAGTCTCGGCTGCGCTCGTTCTGCGGGTTGTTGAAGAAGTCGTGCGGGTTGTTCTGCTCGACGATCTGGCCCCGGTCCATGAAGATCACGCGATCGGCCACCGCCTTGGCAAAGCCCATTTCGTGCGTGACGCACAACATGGTGATCCCCTGGCCTGCCATTTCGATCATCACGTCAAGCACTTCCTTGATCATCTCGGGGTCGAGCGCCGAAGTGGGCTCGTCGAACAGCATGATCTGGGGTTTGAGGCACAGCGCCCGGGCGATGGCCACGCGCTGCTGCTGGCCTCCGGACAGTTGCAGCGGATACTTGGAGGCCTGCTCGGCGATGCGCACGCGCTCCAGTTGCGCCATGGCGCGTTCCTCGGCCTCCTTCTTGGGCATCTTGCCCACCCACATCGGGGACAGGGTGAGGTTTTCCAGAACGGTCAGGTGCGGGAACAGGTTGAACTGCTGGAACACCATGCCCACCTCCTTGCGGATGCGGTCGATGGCCTTGACGTCGTCGGTCAGCTCGGTGCCGTCCACGATCAGTCGGCCTTGCTGGTGTTCTTCGAGGCGGTTGATGCAGCGGATGAGCGTGGACTTGCCCGAGCCCGAGGGGCCGCAGATCACGATGCGCTCGCCCTTGGCGACGGAGAGGTCGATGTCGCGCAACACGTGGAAGTTGTTGCCGTACCACTTGTTGACTTTGTCGAAGGTAATGATGGGTTCAGACATGATGGGTGCCGTATGCGAAATGGGGGAATGCTTGCGCAAGAGCGTCTAGCGCGCCTTGCCCTTGTTGACCTGCTTTTCCACCCAGTGGCTGTAGCGCGACATGGCGAAGCAGAAGGTGAAATAGATCATGGCGATGAAGATGTAGCCCTCGATCTTGAAAGGACGCCAGTCGGCGTCGGAGTTCAGCGCCATGCCCATGGAGCCGGTCAACTCGTACAGGCTCACGATGGTTACCAGGGAGGTGTCCTTGAAGATGGCAATGAAGTTGTTCATGATGCCCGGCACCACCAAGGCCAACGCCTGGGGCAGGACGATCTTGCGCTGTGTCTGCCAGTACGACAGCCCCAGCGTGGCGGCGGCCTCGGTCTGCCCCTTTGGAATGGCCTGCAGGCCACCACGAATCACCTCGGCCATGTAGGCCGCGGCAAACAGCGTGATGCCCGCCAACACCCGGATCAGCACGTCGATGCTGAAACCCTGAGGCATGAACAGGGGGAACATGAAGGATGCCATGAACAGCACCGAAATGAGGGGCACGCCGCGAATCAGCTCCACGTAGATCGTGGAAAACGTGCGTATGGCGGGCAGCTTGGAACGACGCCCCAGTGCCACGAGCAGGGCAATGGGAAATGCCATGGCGATGGACAGCGTGGCCAACAGAATGGTCAGCGGCAGACCGCCCCAACTGTCAGTCTCCACCTTGCTCAGGCCCAGGGCGTTGCCGTACATCAGCACAGAAAACAGGCCCAGCACGGCCACCCACAGTGCACCCAGCCAGGGCTTCCAGAACGAGCGTATGCAACTGGCGACAAGCAACGCCACCATCAGACTGGTGGCCACCAGCGGGCGCCATTGTTCGTCAAAGGGGTAGCGGCCGAAGATGATGATCCGATACTTCTCGGCTACCACGCCCCAGCATGCGCCTACGCCGCTCGCTCGGCAAGCCTCGGCGCTGGGCAGCCAGGCGGCGGTGAACAAGGCCCAGTGCAGGAACTTGGGAACGATCCACAGCAACAGACCGCCCACGATCAGGGTCGACAAGGAGGTCTTCCAGTCGCCAAACAGGTTGACTTTGGCCCAGGCCACGGGTCCCTCGGTGTTGACCGGGGCCGGGCGGGGGGGGATGGGTTGAAAGGTTTGTGCAGTCATGGGGGCTCTCAACGTTCCTTGATGGCCGCGCGGGCGTTGTACCAGTTCATCAGCAGCGAGGTGATGAGCGAGGTGCTCAGGTACACGAGCATCACGATGGCGATGCATTCCACGGCGCGCCCCGTCTGGTTGATGGCGGTGTTGGAGATGGACACTACATCCGGATAGCCGATGGCCACCGCGAGCGACGAGTTCTTGGTGAGATTCAGGAATTGGTTGGTCATGGGCGGGATGATCACGCGCAGGGCCTGCGGCAGCATCACCAGACGCATGGTCTGGCCCTGGCTGAGGCCCAGAGCGGACGCGGCCTCACGCTGCCCCAATGCCACGGACTGGATGCCCGAGCGCACCACCTCGGCCACGAAGGCCGCGGTGTACAGGGTCAGGCCCATGAGCACGGCCAGAAACTCGGGCGTCAGGGCGCCGCCGTTCTCAATGGAGAACTCGCCCTTGCTGGGGTAATTGAACGCAGTCGGCGCACCCGCCGCAGCCCAACCCAGCAGGCCCATGCCCAGCACGATGGCCACCGGCACCCAGAACAGGCTGCGCATGTGCCCGGTCTGCTCGAACCGGCGAATAGCCCAGCGTCGGTATAGCCAGGCCAGCATCAGACCGGCCAACATGCCGATGCCGGCCCAGGCCTGGCCCGCAGACCATACGGGGATGGGAAAGTTGAAGCCGCCCTTGCTCAGGAAGAACGGGCCTACCACCCAGGCTTCGCTGGCTGCGGGCAGGACTTCGGTGAAGAGCAGATACCACATCAGCAGCTGCAGCAGCACCGGAATGTTGCGGAAGAACTCGACGTACGCTTGGCACAGGCCGCGCACCAGGGCGTTGCGCGAGAAGCGTCCCACACCCAGCAGCGTGCCCAGCAGCGTGGTCAGGAAGATGCCCAAGATGGCCACGCGCAACGTATTGGTCAGTCCTACCAAGAAGGCGCGCCAGTAGGGCTCACCCGAATCAAAGGGGTAGAGGCTTTCGCCGATGTCAAAGCCGGCGGCGCCGCCGAGAAAATCAAAACCACTCTGGATGCCACGCACCCGCATGTTGACGATGGTGTTGTGCGCCAGGAACCAGACAGTCAGGGCGATCACGACGACCGCGATGACCTGGTAGAGCACGCCGCGAAAGGCCTGGCTGCGCCAGGACCAGCGGGGTTTGGGAGGCGAGGTGTGTTCGGACATGGGCCTGCACTTCAAGCTGAAAAACCGGAGATCAAACCAAACAGGCAGGGCGTTGCCCTGCCTGTTGCAATGAATTCCCCGTCACGCATCGTGTCCGGGGACTCGTCAAAGGCTGATTAACGCAGCGGAGGGGCGTACATCAGGCCGCCCTTGTTCCACTGGTTGTTGGCGCCACGGGGCAGTTTCAGAGCGGACTTCGGGCCGACGTTGCGCTCGAAGATCTCACCGTAATTGCCCACTGCCTTGATGGCGCGCGCCATCCAATCCTTGTCCAGACCCAGCAGCTTGCCTGTGTCTTCGCCGGTTCCCAGGATACGCATCACGACCGGGTCCTTGCTGGAGGTCTTGAGGGAATCCACGGTCGCCTGGGTAATGCCGTATTCCTCGCCTTCGATCAGGCCGTAGATCACCCACTTGACGATGGCAAACCACTCGTCATCTCCACGGCGCACCATCGGGCCCAGGGGCTCCTTGGAAATCAGTTCCGGCAGGATCACGTGGTCGTCAGGGTTCTTGGCTTCCTTGTTGCGGGTTGAGGCCAGGCCGGAGGCGTCCGTGGTGTAGGCCACGCAGCGGCCGGAGAAGTAGGCGCCGGTGGATGCTTCAAGCTTTTCAAACACGACGGGCTTGATGTTCAGGCCATTGGACTTGGAAAAGTCCGTCAGGTTCTTCTCGGTGGTGGTGCCGGACTGCACGCACACGGTCTGGCCCTTGAGCTGCTTGGCGCTCTTGATCTTGCTCTTGACGGGCACCAGGAAACCCTGGCCGTCGTAATACGTCACGGCGGTTTGGTGCAGGCCCAGCGAGGCGTCACGTGTCAGCGTGAAGGTGGTGTTGCGCGACAGCACGTCCACTTCACCGGATTGCAGGGCGGTGAAACGCTGCTGGGCGTTCAGCGGAACGAACTTGACCTTCTCGCCATCACCCAGCACAGCGGCAGCCACGGCACGGCACACATCCACGTCCAGGCCAGTCCAACGGCCGCTGGAGTCGGCCGCGCCGAAGCCAGCCAGACCCGTGTTGACGCCGCAGACGACTTGGCCGCGCGCCTTGATGCCGTCCAGGGTCTTGCCGGCGTGTGCGGGCATGGCCAGCAGGGCGCCCAGCGTCGCAACGGCTGCAGCCATCAGTTTGGCTTGTTTGAATTTCATTGAGTTCACTCCAGTTGGTAAGTTGATTTCCGGCGCGTGCATGCGTACCAAAGTTGGTGCAGCTTGGCCGCACTACGGACTATAACGGCGGGGATTCACCGCAGCATCGGGGTTTTCTCGGGCAGTCTATGCGAAATACTCATAACTACTTGAGGCCCCGACATGGTGCGCTGAATCCAAGCTCCCAGTGATGCAAGCACGTTGCATGCCACATCAGAAGTTGAACTTCGGGAGGATTGCAGCCCAGGCAACGGGCTGTCTGCGGTGACTACTTGTTGGCGTTGCGGGCGTCCTCGTCCATGCGGCGCATGAAGTAGCGCACATACCACACACCCATACCGATGGTGAACGCAATGACGCCGGCGCTGAGCAGACCGTAGTCGGTGGAAAGCAGTTCGGACAACAGTTTCATGAAGGAACTCCTCAATACTCAATACATATAGGGACACAGTGCCGGCGTCACTTTGGCGGCTGGCACGCGTTTGCGCCATGACCTATATCAAAGGGGCTTGCTGTCCCCGGCCCCGATCACGACTTTAGATAGAGCCGGTCGGACCAAGTGGCCAGCCACTGGGGACGGAAAGCCACGAAGATGGCGGTCAGCATGCCCGTGATGAAGCCGTCACCCCAGGCCATCAGCCAGCGCGCCACCATCGACAGTTCAGTGCCCACGCCGATCAGTCTATGGCCATACCAGTACGACAGACTGGACGCAGCGAACGTGCAGGCCACAGTCCCCAGAAACGCACGACCCAGCACATACACGAAGGGGTGGGTGCCCAGGACGCGGCGCAGCAACGCCCCCAGGATCAGCGCCAGCGTCGCCGGCACAATGCCCTGCCAAACGGTCTGTGCCAGCACCTCGCTCCAGGGTGCCCAGGCCAACCATGCGGCCACCAGCGCCACTACGCAAAGAGCAGGAACGGCCAAAGGCCAGCCGAGCAACAGCACGAGCAGGCAGGCGCCCGACCACTGCAACTGCAGCGGCATGGCGTGCAGGCGGGGCAGCGCCCACAGCCAGGGTAGCAGCACCAAACAAGCCAGGAGCGGGCTGAGCAGAAGACCCCCGCGCAGCATCCGCCACGGCCGGGTCAGGGCCGCTGCCGCCAGTGACACCAGCAAAATGAACAATTCAAGCGACACGGCGCATGGAATGGGACGGCTCAATGGGGCGCTGGTCGCGCCGGCCAAGCGCGATCCGTACGGGAAGGCGTCAGTGTCCGGCGTCGGCGGGTGCTGGGTCAGAGCAGGCCGCCCCGGCGCAACCGTGAATCAGGTCAGCAGGCAGGGCTTGTGGCTGGTGCACGATCCCGGTGTTCGTGTCGTACCCGACACGCCGCAGATGAATGGCCAGCGCCGCGTCCATGGCCTGTGCATGTTGTGGAAACCAGGCGGCCAATTCATGCGCCATCTCGCGAATGGGCTTCAGATCGCCGCCTTCGCCCAGCTTGATGCCTTCGCGCAGCACCTGCAACACCACCTTGTGCTGCACGCTATGGCAGTTGGTCGATGCAAAATGTGTATCCGCCATCCAGCGGTCTTCCGCATCAAAATGCTCTTGAGTATGCTCCACCAGGGCGCGCCACGCATCCAGGATGTGCTCGTCGGCAGCTTCTTCCACGGCACCCAGCAGATCCACGAACTCGTGATGGGTATCGTCCATGAACGGCAAATCCATGGCCAGTGCTTCAGACCATTGCAAAGTAGGCATGTGTGGAATTCCAATGAAAACAGGCGCCAAGCCTAGCGCGAAATGCACATGCGTGATTGACGCAAGTCATAGAATCCTCGCATGAACACCGCCATCAGCCTCATTGGCGCACCCACCGACATCGGGGCTGGCTGCCGGGGCGCCAGCATGGGGCCCGAGGCTTTGCGCGTGGCGGGCATTGACCAGTCCTTGCGGCTGCTTGGCATGGAAGTACAGGACTGCGGCAATCTGTCCGGGCCGGCCAACCCCTGGCGCGACCCGGTCGAAGGCTACCGTCACCTGAGCGAGGTCATGGCCTGGAACACGGTGGTGCACGACGCTGTGCTGGCCGAGTTGCAGCGGGACAGGCTGCCCATATTGATGGGGGGAGACCACTGCTTGGCGATCGGTTCCATCAGCGCGGTGGCTCGCCACTGTCGCGAACGTGGGAGGCGTCTGCGTGTTCTGTGGCTGGATGCGCACGCCGATTTCAACACCCATGTCCTGACGCCCAGCGGCAATCTGCATGGCATGCCGCTGGCCTGTCTGTGCGGCCGCGGCCCCCAACCCTTGACTGAACTTGGCGGGCGCGTGCCAGCACTGAATCCAAAGTGGATTCGGCATGTCGGCGTGCGAAGCGTGGACCCGGGCGAAAAGCGCCTGGTGCACGAAGCCGGACTTGAAGTGTTCGACATGCGCTACATCGACGAGATGGGCATGCGTTCCGCGATGGAAATGGCTCTGGCGCTGGTGGACGCCAATACGCATCTGCACGTCAGCTTTGACGTGGATTTTCTCGATCCCTCGATTGCCCCGGGCGTGGGTACCACGGTGCGTGGCGGCCCCAGCTATCGCGAGGCCCAGTTGTGCATGGAAATGGTGGCCGACACCGGGCGCCTGGGCTCGCTGGACGTGGTGGAGTTGAACCCCGCGCTGGACATGCGCAACAGCACCGCAGAAACAGCCGTGGATCTGATCGAATCCCTGTTTGGCAAAAGTACACTCATGCGCCGGCAATTGACCTGAATCAAGGGCATGACGTTCATTCCCGGCACACTTGTTGGCAAGACAACACAACGATCAAGGAGCGCAATCATGTTCAAACGCATTCTGGTGCCTGTGGACGGCTCGGCCACCTCCATGAAAGCCGTGGACAAGGCCATTGGGTTGGCCAAGACCTTTGGTGCCGCCGTCACGGTGGTCTGCGTGATCGACCCCTACCCCTTTGCCGGCGTGGGTGAGAACTTCGCCACGGGTCAGGCCGAATACCTCACCATCGCCATGGCCGAGGCCCACCGCTCCATCCACAACGCCGAAGCCGCCTTCAAGGCTGCCGGTCTGGACACCGAGGCCCGCGTCGTGGAGAACAGTGCTCCGCACGACGGCATCATCGATACCGCCAACGCTCAAGGGGCGGATCTCATCGTCATGGGTTCGCACGGCCGCCGTGGCATTCAAAAGTTCCTGCTGGGCAGCGTCGCCCAGCGTGTGCTGGCGCAAGCGGACGTGCCGGTGATGGTGGTGCGGGGGTAGACGGGTTGTAGCCGACGGAGCGGGCGTCTGGCGCATGCCTGCACCCGACGTCGGGGCGGGACCACCGGGCAGGGACGGGCAAAGTCGACACTCCAGGAGGTGACCATGGTGCAAGCTCCGACAATTGATACGCAGCGAAGGCGACTGAGCGCGGGGGCCCTTCTCGGTCTGGCAGGCACTTCGGTGCCCTGGCCGGCTCTGGCGGCCCCCACGGTTCCCACCTACCGATTCAATGCCCCTGCGGGCTGGGCGCGGTCCCATGAAAGTGGCGCTATTGTCTTCAAACCTCCCCGGGAGCCAGCCAACACGGTGATTTTGATGCTGGTGCCACCGGTGGTACGTGCGGGCGACTTTGCCAGTCAGTTTGACGTCATGCGGACCACGGTGGAAAGCAACCTCGGGCTGCGCGAGCGCGCGAACGTGTGGCAACAGCAGTCAGGTGGAGGGGCGATGGAGCAGCGCGTGCACCTGGCCACTTACCAAAGCAACGATGGACCTCGCGTCCTGGTCGTCATGGCCCGGGCACAGGGCAACTGGGTCGGCTCGGTGCTGTTCATGACGTCTTCGGCGGATGCCTACGACCGGCTCGAGTCCCGGGCGTCGGAGTTCTTCGAGAGTTTGCGACTGGATGGCGCTGGCGGGGCCAGTGGTGCGGTTGCCGCAGTGCAGCCTACGGGCAGGGCCAACAGCGCCTTGCGGGGGGGCGGCATTTCAGGGGTGTGGATGGGGCTGGTGCTTCTGGTTGGCTCCTACACACCTGAATACCGCTGGAAAACGTTCTTTGACGATGGCGTGGCGTTCGGAGATCTTCCCAACGGGGGCATGGCGGGCTTTAACCGTGAGGCGGCCCGTCGGGTGTCCGCCCTGAGCGATTACTGGAATACCTACACATTCGCCGGCTCCAGTGGCGAGCTCAGGCGGGAGGGCACGTCTGCGAAGTGGGGGCTGCAATTGCTCAATCGCGACCAGCTCAAGATCGGAAGTGACACCTTCTACCGTTGCGCCAGTGTGGATGGCTTGCGTCTCGACGGATCCTGGACCTCGTACGCCAATCCCGACGATCCGAGCCTCGACGCGCTGCCGGTAGGGCAACGCCCGGTGATTCGCTTCGGGCGCGATGGGCGCTTCAGAGACGACGGATTGTTTGCGACCTTCATCACATCCGGCGGTGACGACCGGCCCGGGGGTGGGCAGTATGAGATGCGGGACTTTTCGCTCATCCTTCGGTACGACGATGGACGCCTGCGCCAGGAAGCCTTTACCGGATTTCTGGGTGCCAATCCGAGGGACCAGAACGCCAAGGTATTTGTGCGTCGTTCCCAGCTGTCCAGGCGCGCGCGATCCTGAGGCGGGTTGCGGCGCAGGAGAACGCCTACCCGCACTGCCCCACATACCCGCAAGCCGTGCAGAAGTCGCATCCGTCCTTGTGAATCACGGTGGGGTTGCCGCACTCCGGGCAGACCTTGCCGGCCATGGTGGTGGGGGTGGCCTTGCCCTTGGGGCTGTCGAGCACGCCCATTTCGCGCAGGGGGAAGCCTTCCTCGTCCAGCACCCCGAGCATCGCGTAGCGGTGGATGATGAGACGGGCCAGATAGGCCACGGTGGAAGGCCAGGTCTGTTGGCGGCGCTCGTTGTTGGGCAGACCGGGCACGAAGGCCATGAAGTGGCCCAGGGGCTCGGCATAGTTCAGCAACTTGCGCAGCTTCATGCCGATCCATGCCGGGTCGATGACGCGCATGTCCAGCGACAGGATGCGGGCCAGGCCATCCAGGGCGCGCGGGTAGTTGCCCGAGAAGCCCACGGCGCAGGGCCGCGTGACGGTGGTGCCGTCCGGGCCCGGCAGGGTCACTTCCTTCAGGGTCAGGGTAAAGGCCTCGCCCGTGGCGGGGTTGTCCACGTCCACGGCCCAGGCCAGCGTGCCCGAGGGGCCGGTGTGCGGCTCGCCGCGGCTGAACATGGCGTCCAGCACCGGCGTGGGCACGGCTTTGCCTTGGCCGGGCAGGGCCTTGAGCTGCTCGCAGCGCCAGCGGATCACCGCCGCCGTGGCAGCCACCACACCCGGAAACAGGCGGCGCTCGCCGTGCGGCGGGAAGGGCATCTCGAAGGCATGCTCCTCGGCCACGGTGGAGAGCACGTCCAGCTTGAGTTCCAGCCAGGCCGGGTCGTTGGCGCGCAGGTCCATGGACAGGGTCTTGGCCAAGGCGCCCAGGCCACGCGGCTGGTCCGTGCCGTTGACCCAGACTTCAAACGGTTGCGGGGCGCCGCCTTCCTCGCGCGCCAGTTCACCTACGAACAGCGCGAAATCCCCAAAGGGGTGGTGCACCATGAAGGTCCAGGCCGGGTTGCCACCGGGCAGTTCGGGGCGACTCGGCCAGCGCAGGGAGGACAGCACGGGTGCGGGCAGGCGCTCCAGGGCCATGCGGCGGTTGGCTTCGTCGATCTGCAGCGGCGCTGCGCTGGTGCTGGCGCTGGAGGACACGCTGAGCACGGAACCCAGCACCGTGTTGGGCCGGTAGGTGGCCAGGCCCTTGAGCCCGTCCTGCCAGGCCTGGAGGTACAGGTGTTGGAAGTCCTCGTAGGGATAGTCGGCCGGCACGTTCACGGTCTTGGAAATGGCCGTGTCGATGTAGGGCGCCACGGCCGCCACCATGGCGGCGTGGGCTTGCGCGCTCATTTCCAGGGCTGACACAAACGCTGGCGTGAGCGGCGCGTCCACGCCCTTGAGGTGCCGGTACAGGCGCCATGCGTGATCTTCGACCGAATACTCCTTGAAGCTGCCGTCGGGCATGCGTTTCTTGCGGTTGTAACTCCAACTGAATGCGGGCTCGATGCCGTTGCTGGCGTTGTCGGCAAAGGCCAGACTGATGGTGCCGGTGGGCGCGATCGACAGCAGGTGCGAGTTGCGCAGGCCGTGGGCGCGGATGCGGTCCTTCTGTGGCTGCGGCAGGCGCGAGGCGAAGTTGCTGCCGCTCAGGTAAAGGTCGGCGTTGAACAGCGGGAAGGCGCCGCGTTCCTTGGCCAGTTCCACCGAGGCGTCGTAGGCCGCATCGCGCATGACTTCCGAAATGTGCTGCGCCATGGCGCGGGCCTCGGCCGTGTCGTAGCGCAGGTTCAGCATCACCAATGCATCACCCAGGCCGGTAAAGCCCAGGCCCACGCGGCGCTTGCTGCGCGCTTCCTCGTGCTGCTGCGGCAGCGGCCATACGGTCACGTCCAGCACGTTGTCCAGCATGCGCGTGGCCACGCGCGCCACCTTGGCAAACGCCGCGTCGTCAAAGCGCGCGTTTTCGGCAAACGGGTCACGCACGAAGCGCGTGAGGTTGATGGAGCCCAGGCAGCAGCAGCCATAGGGGGGCAGAGGCTGCTCGGCACACGGATTTGTGCTGGCGATGGTTTCGCAGTATGAGAGGTTGTTGTCGCGATTGATGTGGTCCAGGAACAGCACGCCGGGCTCGGCGTGGTCGTAGGTGGAGCGCATGATCTGGTCCCACAACTCACGGGCGCGCAGCTTGCGGTAGACCCATTGACCGTCGCCGTGCTGGTAGGCACCGGCGTCCTTTTGGGCCGTGCCCGGTTCGGCGCGGTGCACCAGCTCCACCTCGGTATCGGCCAGCACGGCCTGCATGAAGGCGTCGGTGACGCCCACGGAGATGTTGAAGTTGCGCAGGTCGCCCGAATCCTTGGCGTGGATGAATTCCTCGATGTCCGGGTGGTCGCACCGCAGCACGCCCATCTGGGCGCCACGCCGGGCGCCGGCGGACTCGACGGTCTCACAAGACCGATCGAACACACGCATGTAGCTCACCGGGCCGGAGGCGCTGCTCTGCGTGCTGCCCACCCAGGCACCGCGCGGACGGATGCGCGAAAAGTCGTAGCCCACGCCACCGCCTCGGCGCATGGTTTCAGCGGCTTCCGTCAGGGCGGTGTAGATGCCGGGGTGCCCGTCCTCGCCCTGGGCGATGGAGTCCCCCACCGGCTGCACGAAGCAGTTGATGAGCGTGGCCGACAGGCTGGTACCTGCTGCCGACTGGATGCGCCCAGCGGGCACGAATCCCTGAGCCAGCGCTTCCATGAAACGCGCCTCCCAAGAGGCGCGCTGTTCGGGGGGTTCAGCCTGGGCCAAGGCTCGCGCCACACGCTGGTGCACATCGGCGATGGTTCTTTCATCACCTTTGCTGTACTTTTCGATCAGCACTTCGGCGCTGATGGGCTGGGCTGGCAGGGTGGCGGCGGTAGCGGCAGGGTCAGAAAGCGTTTTGGGCACGTGAGTCTCCATGGGTGCGACGATGTTAGGCGTTGTAGCCTCTGCGTGGTTGATCTGACGCAAAAAGATATTCAGCCCGGTTTGCCGTCCACGCGGATGCGGCCGTACCAGTTGCCGTAGCGCAAGGACCACGCAACGCATATGCCGGCCCACGCCAGCGCGGCAACGATGACCAGGGCGGAAGACCCGGCGGTCCACACCGCTGCGAGCACGCGCAGCACGGCGGCCAGATGTAACACCCAGTACATCACCCAGACAGGGTTGTCCGCCGCCAGCGGACGACCGCTGTGGCCGCTGCTGACCCGTGTGACCATGGCCAGCAGCGTGCCACCCAGGTAACCCATGGTCAGTGCGTGTGTCGGGGCGAATCCCAAGGACAGCTCGCCATTGCTCACCGCCATGAGAACGTGTGACAAGCCCGCCAGACCGAATGCCACCCCCAACCACACAAAGCCGGCATGCAGCATCGCCAGCAAGCGGATACGCATGCTTTGCAACAGGCCCCAGCGCACTGCCAGACCGAGCAGCAGGATACTGGAGGGCAATTCGACCGCCGCCTGCGCCCAGCGCCAGGCCGGAGGCAGCGGCCATGCCCACAATTCGACCACCACCAGCGGCGCTTGCAGCCACAGCAGGCCCACGAGCGACCAAAGCAGCCACTGTGGACGCCAGGCATCCAGCAAGGGCATGGCACTGGCCGTGAAGAACGGGAGCATGCGGTGCGCGACGACGGCGAACACCGGGGCGACAAAGCCCCAGAGTGCAAACTGCGTGGCGCTGCGAAGCCAGAGATTCTCCTGTGCCAGCACCGAAAGCGATGCGCACCACAGGCACAGGGCGCCGATCCCGCAAGCAACGCCGACCAGGCTTGCGTGCTCACGATCCGGAGCCCGGCTGCGCGCGATCAGCAGTGCGAATCGCAGGCACGCCAGGCTCCAGCCGACGGCCACTGCCGTCAGTCCAGCGGCAGCCACCCATGAGCGCGAATGAAAGCCCAGCATGACCACCATCCAGCCGGCGACCATGCAGGCCACAGGCCACGCCAGCGTACGGGCGTCAACTTCGGGCAAGCCCAGCCACTTGGGTCCTGCGGTAAACAGGAAGCCCACCATGAACAATGGCATGAAGCCCATCGTCATGAGCAGCGCGTGCGCACCGCCGGGTGCCAAAACCCAGTGGGGAGTCCAACCCAGCGACTGTCCCACCAACACAACCACCCACCAGATGGCGCTCCCCGAAAGCAGCAGCGCGGCGGCGAAGAAGCCCAGCCGATGGGGCGCCGCAAGCAGCCACGCCGGTCGCCAGGGCGAGTGAAAGTCACGTCGGGGTCCGCGCGACGCCTGTTGCTCCGGTGAGGGTGTGGCGCCCAGAACAGGGATGGGGATGGGTCGTGTGGTCGGCATGAGTGAATCGGTCGCGATGAGCTGCCGCGCATCATGGAACAGGCGTTTGTGTGCGTCCTTGTTCCAGATTAAGGACAACCGAATATCGCGTACCCACAATCCGCCTGCTCGCGCCGACGTGTCGCAGTCATCGGCGAGTGAACTTGGCGTCTTGCCAGGAATCTTTTTGGGTTGCGACGTTACACGGAGTGAAGAAACATGAAGACTCTACGTATGGCGAGTATCGCGGTCGCGCTGCTAACGACGCTGTGCATGACCGCACAGGCGCAGGAAAAGCCCCTGGCGCCCACCGAGAAGGCCTATCAGGCCGGCGACAAATCACCCGTGGGCGATGTGCCCATGGTGCACAGCATCAATCCCAAGGCGCCCCCCATGTCGGTGACCGAATTCGATGCCGCGCGCAAGATCTATTTCGAGCGCTGCGCAGGCTGTCATGGCGTGCTGCGCAAGGGTGCGACGGGCAAGGCGCTGACGACCGACAAGACCATTCCCAACGGGACCGAGTATCTCAAGGTATTCATCAAGTACGGGTCTCCTGGCGGCATGCCGAACTGGGGGACCTCTGGCGAGTTGAGCGACGACCAGGTGGATCTGATGGCGCGCTACATCCAGCATGAACCGCCCACCCCACCCGAATGGGGCATGAAGGAGATGATGGGTTCGCTCAAGGTCGTGGTGCCGCCGGAAAAGCGCCCGACCAAGCAGATGAACAAGCTGGATCTGGGCAACCTGTTCTCGGTCACGCTGCGTGACGCGGGCGAGGTGGCGCTGGTCGATGGTGCCAGCAAGAAGATCGTGAAGATCCTCAAGACAGGCTACGCCGTGCACATCTCGCGCATGTCCTCATCGGGACGCTACCTGTATGTGATTGGCCGCGATGCGCGCATCAACCTGATCGACCTGTGGTTGGAGGAGCCCGCCACGGTGGCCGAGATCAAGGTGGGGCTGGAAGCGCGCTCGGTGGAGACATCGAAATTCAAGGGATATGAAGACAAGTTGGCGATTGCAGGCAGCTACTGGCCGCCGCAGTACGTGATCATGGAAGGCAATACCCTCAAGCCCATCCGCATCGACTCGACTCGTGGCACGACGGTGGGAACCCAGGAGTACCACCCCGAGCCGCGTGTGGCGGCGATCGTGGCATCGCATTACAACCCGGAGTTCATTGTCAACGCCAAGGAAACGGGGAAGATACTGGTGGTCAACTACAAGGACCTGAAGAACCTGAAGGTCACTTCCATCGATGCAGCCCAGTTCCTGCACGATGGTGGTTTTGACTCCACGGGCCGCTACTTCCTGACCGCGGCCAATGCCTCGAACAAGATCGCCGTGGTCGATACGAAGCTGGACACCTTGACCGCCTTGATCGATGTCGGCAAGGTGCCGCACCCCGGTCGCGGCGCCAACTTCATCCACCCCAAGTTTGGTCCGGTGTGGGCAACCAGCCACCTGGGCGACGAGACCATCAGCATCATCGGGACAGACCCGATCCGGCACAAGGACAAGGCATGGCACGTGGTGGAAACCATCAAGGCACAGGGCGGCGGCTCCCTGTTCATCAAGACCCATCCGAAGTCCACGAACCTGTGGGTCGACACGCCCCTGAATCCTGATCCCAAGCTATCGCAATCGGTGGCGGTGTTCAATATCAAGAGCCTGGACAAGGGCTTCGAGGTGCTGCCCATCGGGGACTGGTCTGGCATCAAGGACGACGGTGCACGCCGCATCGTGCAGCCCGAGTACAACAAGGCAGGTGACGAGGTTTGGTTCTCCGTCTGGAGCGCAAAAGACAAGACATCCGCGCTCGTCGTTGTGGACGACAAGACACGCAAACTCAAGGCGGTGATCAAGGATCCCAAGTTGATCACGCCAACCGGCAAATTCAACGTGAACAACACGCAGCACGACGTGTATTGACCCGCTCCCACTGGCCCTGGGGGCCTTCGAGGTCCCCATCTCAAAGGAATACGAGAATGAAGAAATCGAGCATGTTTCTGATTGCGGGCGCCGCTGTGTTGAGCGCAGGGGCGCAAGCCGCCACTGGCGAGGAAATCATGAACAAGTCAGGCTACATGGCTTGCCACAAGGTGGATGCCAAGTTGGTCGGCCCCGCCCTTAAGGAGATTGCCAAGAAGTACAAGGGGCAGGACGTCTTGGTCAAGCTCACCGCCAAGGTGCGCACAGGCGGGCCTGGCGTGTGGGGTCCCATCCCCATGTCCCCCAATCCCGTCGACAAGATCAGCGACGCCGACCTGAAGACCGCCGTGGAATACATCCTCAAGATGTAGACCCCTTGGGTTCCGGGTTGCACAGCCTGCGCCGTTGCGCAGGCTTTTTTTCTGTCATCTGGATCGCTGGCATGTGTGTTGCCAGCGCAGACCAGGGCGACCCCTCGACTCTGGCTGCCCCGCATCGCGCATCGTGCCCCGGCGTGCATCGGATGCCCGGCTTTGACTCACTACTCACCGCGGCTGAACCCGCGCAACCGGAGCCGCGGATGTCCAGCCCGGCGCAGTCATCACCCGAATGGTCGCAGGCGGACATCCGTGCGTCCAGAGTGCAGATGGCGGGTGCGTCGGCCTTGCTGGCCAGACCGGCCTGGCGGGCCGACCCGGTGAATTTGTTTGTGGTGGTCGAGGACGGCGATCAGCATGTGTCTCTGGTGGACGGAGACAGATTTGAGATCATTCATCGCTTCCCCACACGCTGTGCATTGCAGGGAGTGCCCAGGTTCACGCCGGACGGGCGCTATATGTACGTCGGTTCCGGCGACGGCTGGGTCACCAAGTACGACCTGTGGAACCTGACGGTCGTTGTCGAAGCGCGAGCAGGCCTGAGCATGCCCAGCGTGGTGGTGTCCGGTGACGGCGCCTGGGTACTCGCCGCGAGCCCTCAGCCCAGCACCTTGGCGCTGTTTGATGCGGACCTGAACCTGGTACGCAGCTACCCGCTGAGCTCGCTGGATGGCAAGGTCACATCCCGCGCGTCTCGGGTTTACGACGCCACGCCGCGTCGCAGTTTCGTGGTCGCTCTGCCAGACCTGCCCGAGCTTTGGGAGATCTCCTACGACCCCCAGGCCGGGCCTATCCATGATGGTCTGGTTCACGACTACCGAATGGGGGAATCGATTGCAAAACCGGGTTTCCTGGGTGTGCGACGCACTCCACTGGCCGAGCCACTGGAGGACTTCGTCTTCGATCCAGGTTTTCGCCATGTGATCGGCAGCGCAGGCGGTCAGGAGCGCATGCCCGCTCGCGCCCAGGTCGTGAACCTGGACATCCGACGCAGCATCGCCAGCTTGTCACTGCCGGGGGCGCCGAATTGGCGCTGCGGCATTCCCTTTGGCTGGAATGGCACCATGTTGCAGGCGTTTCCCAATTCGAAAGATGCCTCAGTCACGGTGGTGGACGCGAAAACCTGGTCGGTCGTCAAAACCATTTCCACACCAGGCCCCGGACGATTCATGCGCAGCCACGAGAACACGCCCTATGCCTGGGTCGACTCGATGCTGAGCCCGACGGCTCACGACAGGCTGACGGTGATTGAAAAGCGCTCGCTGCAGCCAGTGGCGCAGGTGCACGCGCCCGGGAAGCTGCTGGGGCAGGTCGAATTCACGCGCGACGGTCGGTACGTCCTGGTCAGCGTGGCTGATGGTCTGGGAGCCTTGATCGTGTATGACGCGCAGACCTTCAGGGAGGTCAAGCGCCTGCCCATGAACAGACCCGCAGGCCACTACAACGTGGGCAACGAAATCGCGCGACCGGGGTGCTCCCCACGTTGATCCTGGCGTGCGCAGGATGCCCCGTCTGCGCCGCGCTCATTGCACGCCGTAGCCTGCCAGGCGGCGCACGTCGATGATGCGGATATCGCGCTTGTCGATCTCGATCAGGTTCTCCGACTCCAACTCATGCAGTACTTTGGAAAAGTACTCCGGCGTGAGCGACAGGCGTGAAGCGATGGTCGCCTTGCTGACCGGCAGCGATACTGTGTACACCTCGCCGCTGAGGCTGTCGTCGTGCTGATGCTCGCGCAGCAGGTAGCCGATCACGCGTTGCATGCCGCTGTGCAGCGCGCCGGATTCGATGTCACGCACCAGCCCGTGCAAGCGGCGCGAAATGCCGGCCAGCATGCGCAGTGAAAATCGAGGATCGCGTTCGATCTCTTCCAGCATCGCCTGCTTACCCACCGTCAGCAGCAATGTGCTGGCCAAGGTCTGGGCATTCAGGATATAGGGCTTGTCGGTGAACATCAGCGCCTCGGCGAAACTGTGGCCCGGGCCTATCAGCTCGATCACTTTTTCCTGACCGGCGGGGGACAGCGCAAACAGCTTGACCTGTCCGGTGACCACCACGTGAAACTCTTCGCACGGTTCGCCATAGCGAAACACCGTGTCGCCGCGCGCCAAGCGACGCACCTGGCAGCCCGTGGCTACGCGCTCCAGCTCGGATGGGGAGAGATCGCTAAAAAGGGGAAGCACCGCCAGAAAGCGCGGTATGTTGAATTCACCGATTTCCATGGGAATCTTTCCTCACGCTTGCCAGTGATGAAGCCGGGGCGATTGTACGGCGGACGGAATTTTCGACGCCATTCTTGAACCGGTTCAAGGAACGGCGGGTACGAACCCCCTAGGCTTGCACCCACTGCAAATCTCAAGGAGCACACGTGCGATGAACCAAGTCAAGCCCAGCGGGTTTACCAAGCAAATGGCCCGCAACATGTTTTACGGCGGGTCGGTATTCTTCATTCTGGTGTTTGCGGGTCTGATTTTTGACAGTGAGCGCAAGATCCCTCAGCGCTCCAACGCACAGGAAATCACGCCAGCGGTCGCGGCGGGCAAGAAGCTGTGGGAGACCCGCAATTGCATAGGTTGCCACACCCTGCTTGGAGAGGGCGCCTACTTCGCGCCCGAACTGGGGAACGTCTACAAACGCCGCGGTGGAGACTTCATCAAGGCCTGGATCAAGGCGCAGCCTACGCAGACGCCAGGGCGCCGACAGATGCCGCAGTTCAATTTCACGGAAGAGCAGTTGGATAACCTGGTCGAATTCTTACGCTGGACCAACAACATCAATACCGAGAACTGGCCTCCGAACATCGAGGGCTGATGAGCAGCGGCACGACCTAACGATCAAGGAAATTCACTATGCAATCGACCCCACTCAAGTACGCATCGCAGTCCGTCTCGAAGTACTACTTCGTGGCAGCGCTGGCGTTGTTTACGGCACAGATCATTTTTGGCATCGCCCTCGGACTGCAGTACGTGATGGGTGACTTCTTGTTCCCCTATATTCCGTTCAATCAGGCGCGCATGGTGCACACCAATTTGCTCATCGTCTGGTTGTTGTTCGGCTTTATGGGGGCTGCCTACTACCTTGTGCCGGAGGAGTCCGAAACCGAGCTGCACAGCACGAAGTTGGCGCTGGCGTTGTTCTGGATATTCCTGGTGGCCGGCGCGCTCACCATCGTGGGCTATTTGGCTGTCCCGTACGCCAAGCTCGCGGAGCTCACTGGTAACGACTTGCTGCAGACCATGGGACGCGAGTTTCTGGAACAGCCGCTGCCTACCAAGCTGGGCATCGTGGTGGTGGCGTTGGGCTTCCTGTTCAACATCAGCATGACGGTGCTCAAGGGTCGCAAGACCAGTATCTCTCTGGTTCTGCTGCTGGGGCTGTGGGGGCTGGCCGTGATGTTCCTCTTCAGCTTCGTGAATCCCCACAATCTCGTGCGCGACAAGATGTACTGGTGGTTTGTGGTTCACCTGTGGGTGGAGGGAACGTGGGAGCTGATCCTCGGGTCATTGTTGGCATTCGTGCTCATCAAGACCACGGGTGTGGACCGCGAGGTGATTGACAAGTGGCTGTACGTCATCATCGCCATGGCACTCGTCACGGGGATCCTGGGTACTGGACACCACTACTACTTCATAGGCACGCCGGGATACTGGCTGTGGATCGGAACGATCTTCTCCGCCATGGAACCCATTCCCTTCTTCATGATGACGGTGTTTGCCTTCAACATGGTGCAGCGTCGTCGGCGTGATCACCCGAATCAGGCTGCACTGCTCTGGGCAGTGGGTTGCTCGGTGATGGGCTTTCTGGGAGCAGGGCTGTGGGGTTTCATCCACACGCTCAGCTCCATCAACTACTACACCCATGGCACGCAGATGACGGCTGCGCATGGCCACCTTGCGTTCTACGGTGCATACGTACTCGTGGTGATCGCGATCATCAGCTACGCCATGCCGATTCTGCGTGGCCGTGAAGCCAACCCCAAGCGCGCGCAGGCGGTGGAGATGTGGAGCTTTTGGATCATGACGATTGGCATGGGCGTGATGGTGTTGGCACTCACCGGTGCGGGCATCCTGCAGGTGTGGCTTCAGCGCTTGCCTACCAGTGGCGCCATGTCGTTCATGGTCACGCAAGATCAACTCGCGTTCTTCTATTGGCTGCGCATTGGCGGTGGGGTCATGTTCTTGCTGGGTTTGTTGGCGTACTTGGCGAGCTTCTTTATCGGTGCCGGCGCCAGCGATGCCGAACACGAGGTCGGCTTGATGCCGCACCACGCCTGATCCACACCCGGTAGCCAAGCCATGTCCGTGCTCGAATTGCGCGCGGCTGCGGCAGCCGATGCTGACGCGCCGTTCTACGCGCCCCAGGGCACTGAGTGCCTTGTGTTCGAGCACGCATGGAAGCGCCAGTTGCCCCTGCTCATCAAGGGGCCCACCGGCTGCGGCAAGACGCGCTTTGTGCAGCACATGGCCGCGCGTCTTCGGCGCACGCTGGTCACCGTGTCATGCCACGACGACTTGAGCGCGGCGGATCTCGTCGGGCGCTTTTTGATAGGTCAGGGCAACACCGTGTGGTCAGACGGACCACTGGCGCACGCTGTGCGTACCGGTGCCATCTGCTATCTGGACGAAGTCGTGGAAGCGCGCAAGGACACGACCGTGGTGCTGCACCCGCTGGCAGACGACCGGCGCATTCTGCCCATTGAGCGCACCGGTGAGCAACTCGCCGCGCCGCCCGAGTTCATGCTGGTGATTTCCTACAACCCGGGTTATCAGAATCTGCTCAAGGGCCTCAAGCCCAGCACGCGCCAGCGCTTTGTGGGAGTGTCCTTGGTCTACCCTACCGTTGATGTGGAGCGTGGCATTGTGCAGGTCGAGGCGGGTGTCCCCGCGGATGTGGCCGCGCAGCTCGTGCGTCTGGCGCAGGCCTTGCGCTCCTTGACCGACCACGATCTGGAGGAAACGGCGAGTACGAGGCTGCTGGTGGCGGCTGCACGCCTGAATGCCAGCGGCTTGGCGTTGCCGCTGGCCTGCAAGGTTGCCATAGTCGAAGCGCTGACCGATGACGCTGCCACTGCAGTCGCCCTGCAGCAGGTGGTACGTGCGGTCGTGGGCGATGATTGATCGTGCATCGGGCGCCGCACGGCTGCAGCGCTGGCGCATATGCACCCAGTTGACTTTCTTCGGGTTGTTCCTGCTCGCCCCCGCGCTGAATCTGCTGCGCTTCGATGCACAGCAGCTGCAGCTGTGGTTTCTGGGTTCCCGATGGTCCCTTGGGCTGGATGCCCTGCAACAGGGCCAGATCAGCGCCACCCAGGCCGCGTGGCGCCTGGTGTGGGGTGCGTTTGTTCCTGGAACGGCTCTCGTAGGTATATTCGTGGCGATGGCGTACCGCTACGGGCGTCTGTACTGTGGCTGGTTTTGCCCGCATTTCTCGGTAGTGGAGCAGCTCAACAAGTTGCTGCATCGCGCCTGTGGCAGGTTCAGTGTATGGGAGCGCGAGGTGTCGGTACGGCCGGACATGCACCCGCACCCCGGGTGGTGGCCGATATTCGTGCTGAGCTGCGTGGTGATGGGCTTTACCTGGGCCATCACCCTGATGACTTACGTATTGCCGCCGGCTCAGATCTGGCGTGACTTGCTGCACGGCACGCTGTCCTCCCATCAGGGCCGCTTTCTGGGCGTGGCCACTCTCGTGCTTTCGACCGAATTCGCGCTGGCACGCCACTTGTTTTGCCGCTTTGGCTGCGCTGTGGGCTTGTTTCAAAGCCTGGCGTGGATGGCCAATCCCCGCGCGCTGGTTGTGGCGTTTGAGCGCCAGCGCGCGCGTGAGTGTAGAACCTGTGAATCGGAGCGCTCAGGCGCCGGGAGTGCGTGCGATGCGGTATGCCCAATGCGCCTGAACCCACGCAATCTCAAGCGAAAGATGTTTGCCTGCGTGCAGTGTGGTCAATGCCTGCGCGCCTGCGCCTCGACCCAATCCGCGCAAGGGAGGCTCCCCACACTGCAGTGGCAGGTGGCCGACGCCGCCGTACGGGAGACCCTGCGCACGCGCGATACCCCGTTGGACCGGGCTGCTGAGGAGCGTGGGTGATGGAGGAATTGGTGGGCCGTTGGTGGCACGAAGTGCTGGTACGCGTGACAGCGCCGCCGCACGTGTCCAGCGCCGTGCACTTGAGCGACATGCAGCACGCGATCGGGGTGATGTTTCGCGCAGCCGGTGGGACTCACAGCCTACGAGTCGCACCAGCCAGCGCACGGCGCGTGGGTGGACCTCACGGTTGGTTGCACCGGCTCGCTGGTGGTGCGGAACGTGCCACGCTGGGCGTGCTAGAGCCGCAGGTCATGGGTTTGCCACCCACGCTGGCGGTGTTTGCGAACGCCGCGCTCAATCGTGATCTGTATCTCTGGCTGGCCCTGTTGTCAGCGCATTTCGAATTCAGCGGCCATTGGATTGTCGACAACCAGCATGCCACGCAGCGCGCGCTGCACGCGTTTCCCGGCTTTGCGAAGGGCTACCACGCGTTGTGCGACGCGCATCTGGCGCAACGGCCCGCGCTTGAAGGCCTGTCCGGTCGGGCCGCGCTGGCGGAGCAGGCTGTGCAGGTGGCGCTTCGAGGCGGGGCGCTGCCCTCCGAAGACTGGACACCCCAGGATGTGGCGCCGGTCTGGCTGTGGATGGTGGTGGATTCCAGGGCGGCGGCCATGTGCGCGCCTTACGCGCGAACGCCGAGGTTGCAGCGACCTGAGGCGCCAACGAATACTCCGCGTGGCGTCACGCGCCGCCATACGCAGATCATGCCCGATGACGGTGAGCGCAACGCGCTGGTGCTGCCGTTTCGGGGGGAGGCACTCATGTCTTGGGCGGAGATGGTGCGCGTGAACCGCAGCACCGACGACGAAGCAGACGGCAATGCCGAACGTGCCGCGAACGACATGGATCGCCTGAGCGTGGTACGGGGTGACGGTCAGACCCTGGCCGCACGCGTCAAATTCGATCTGGATCTGCCCAGCAGCAGTGCAGACGACCTACCCATTGGGCCAGGTCAAGCCTTCGCCGAGTGGGACTATCAGCGGGGCGTGCTGGTGCCAGGGCACTGCATGGTGCAGGAGCGGCTGGTGCGTCAGACCCCGGTGTTTGTGCCCTCCGGCCAGCTGCGCCGCACCGCCCGTCAATTGCGCCGCCGCCTGGAGGTCTTGCGCGACGCGCCTCGCGCGCAGCGCGCACAGCCACACGGCGAAGGCATCGACCTGGACGCCTGGGTGCGTTTGCAGGCCGATCACCGTAGCGGCACAGCCTGGCGTACCGACACACCTGCTATTTACACACGCACCATGCGCGCCGAGCGCAGCCTGGCGACGTTGTTGCTGGCCGACTTGTCGCAATCGACCGACGCGCATGCCACCGAGACCGAACGTGTGATTGACGTCATTCGCGATGCACTCTATGTGTTTGGCGAGGCCCTGCATGCCGCTGGCGACCCCTTTTCCATGTGGGGCTTTAGCTCTGTGCGCCGTCAGCACGTGCGCTTGCAGCGGCTCAAGCGCTTTGAGGAACGCTGGGACGAAGTGATACTGGGGCGAGTAGGCGCCATCCGCCCAGGCTACTACACCCGCATGGGTGCGGCGTTGCGCCATGCCACGGTGCAGTTGGGGCTTCGCCCAGAGCGCAAGCGTCTGCTCATTTTGCTGACCGATGGCAAGCCCAATGACCTGGACAAGTACGAAGGCCGCTACGGACTGGAAGACACACGCCACGCCATTCACGAGGCACGCGTGGCGGGACTTGTGCCGTTTTGTGTGACCATCGACACCACCGCAAACGACTACCTGCCCATGCTGTTTGGCCGAAGCGGCTATTGCCTGGTGGGTCGGCCTCAAGATCTGGTGCTGCGCCTGACGCAAGTCTGGACGACGCTCGCACGCTAGGGCCAGTGGGGCTTGGTGGCGGCCAGAGTGTTTCGCGTTGCGTCTTGGCGGCTTCGAAATGCGTGCAGCGGCCAGGCTCAGGTGCGCGGTCTCCCGCGAAACTTGAACCGGTTCAAGGACGGGCATGAGGTTTGAGCGTATCTTCCGTGGCAACCGATCGCCCTTCATGGAATACGCCCACATTCGCCTGCTGCACATCACCTGCGCCGTGACCAGCGTGAGTCTGTTCATGGCGCGCGGCCTGTTGCAACTGAGGGGTGTGCAATGGCGTCGGTGGACCTGGCTGCGCATTGCGCCGCACCTGAATGACACCGTGCTGCTCGCTGCTGCTGTGGCGCTGGCGTGGCGCAGCGCCCAATACCCGCTGGCGCAACCCTGGCTCACGGCCAAGGTACTGGCCTTGCTCGCCTACGTTTTTCTGGGACGCATCGCTCTGCTGCCGCGTACCCCACCCGCGCGTCGTCGCGCCGCGTTTGTCCTGGCACTGATCTGCGTGGGCTACATTTTGGTCGTGGCGCGCACGCGTGCACTGCTTCCGGGCACGGGGACCTGAATGAACGCATCCACACTTTCCTTGGTTTCCTGAACCGTCCCCACCATGACCTACACGAACTCATCGTGCCCTCTCCGGCTGTCCGGGCGCAGCCAGGCCCCCGGCAGGCTGCGAGCCGTGTCAACGCTGGCGAGTCTGGCCATGGCGGCTGGCGGGCAAGGCTTGGCGGTCGCTGCCGAGACACCTCCACCAAAGCCCGTCGTGGTGGCGGCTCTGCAGACCGTGGTCGTGAGCGGCTCGCGCAACGAGCATTTGCGAGATGATCTGCCGCTGTCCATGGACGTTCTGGGGCCCGATGACATGGAGGACGCCCAGGCGAGCGACATCCGCGACGTGGCCAAGGGTCTGCCCAACGTGTCCGTCAAGCACGCACCGGCGCGTTTCATCGTTACCGGTGCGGGCAATTCCACCGGGCGTGACGGCAACGCCGGCTTCAACGTGCGCGGGCAGGATGGCAACCGCGTGCTCATGCTCGTGGACGGCATGCGCCTGCCGCGCAGCTACATCAACGGCAACAACGCCTTTGGCCGCGATGTTTTGTCGCTGGACCTGATCAAGCGGGTGGAACTGGTGCGCGGTCCCAGCTCGGTGCTCTACGGTTCCGATGCCCTGGCCGGGCTGGTGAACTTCATCACGCTGGAGCCGGCGGACTTTCTGACTGGGCCAGCGCACGCGCCCAAGGCCGTGGGCGGGCGCCTGGCCCTGGGGCGCAGCGGCGACGATCGCGGCGCGGGCGTGGCCGCCACTGTGGCCGCGCGTGCCGGGGATGCGGCGCAGTGGCTGCTTACCACCACGGCTCACCAGGCCCGCGGCGTGGACAACATGGGCCTCCTGGATACGGCCAACGTGGACCGCACCACGCCCAACCCGCAATCCGATCGCAGCCAGTCGGTGCTGGGCAAGCTGGTACTGCAACCGACCGTGACGCAAAAGCATGTGCTCACGCTGGAGCACGTGGCCAAGGACTCGGACGTGGAGCTGCTGTCCAGTCGGGCCAAGCCGCCGCTGGTCGCTGCGTCGGTGGTGGGGGAGGATGCCCGGCGCACGATGCGACGGGACCGATTCCTGTGGGACGCACGCTACACGGTGGGCGCGCCCTGGGCCGACCGGGTGCAGATCCTGGTCGGCGCGCAGCGCACGGCCAGCCAGGACAACGGCCACACGTTGCGCCAGGATGGCGGGGTACGCGTGCGCGACACCTCGTACGACGAACGCGCCTGGCAGTGGGGCGTGCAGGCCGACCGCAAGCAGGCGCTGTCGGCGCGGTGGACGCAGCACTTCACCTACGGTCTGGACTTCACCCGCACCGACGTCACCAGCTGGTTCGGCGGCTTTGACCCGGCACCTCTGCCCACCTACGTGCCCAAGAAATATTTTCCCGACACGCGCGACGCCAGCACCGCGCTCTACGCGCAGGACGAGTTCAGTGACGGACGCTGGCACATCACGCCGGGCTTGCGGGTGGAACACTTTTCGCTGCGCGTGCTGAGCCAGGACGGGTTTGCGCCGCCGTCGCCCACGCCAGGCAAATCACTCTCGGGTAGCAACACCTCGCCCAAGCTGGGCGTTCTGTACCGCGTCACGCCGCCGTGGAGCGTGTTTGCCCACTACGCCGGAGGCTTTCGCGCGCCGAATGCGGCCCAGGTCAACGGCTTCACCGAGAACCCCACGCCCACCACTTTTGTCAGACTCCTGTCCAACCCCGAGCTCCGGCCCGAGACCAGCCGCAATCTGGAACTGGGCGTGCGCACCCGGCTGGACCGGCTGAGCCTGGACGCGGCCGTGTTCACGGGGGATTTTCATGATCTGATCGTGGACAAGAAGCCCCTGGGGGGCAAGGGCGTGGCCGGCGACCCGCTGCTGTTCCAGACCGTCAATATCGACAAGGCGCGGATCCAGGGCTTCGAGGTCAAGGGCACGCTGGACGCGGGCGATGTCGCTGGGGGGATTCTGAGCCTGCCGTTCGCGTACGGGCAGGCGCGCGGCACCGATCGCGGCACCCGCCGCCCACTGAACTCCATCGACCCGGCCAAGCTGACGCTGGGTTTGAAGTGGGAGACGCCACGATGGGACCTGCGACTGGACGCCACGCACCATGCCGCCAAGACCGAGGCCGACCTGGACAGCCCCTACCTGCCCAAGCCCGTGAACCCGCCGCGCATCAGGCAGTTCACCGTCCCCGCGGCCACCACCCTGGACGTGCATCTGCACTGGCGAGTGCGCAGGGACCTTCGCGCCCACCTGGCCGTGGTCAACCTCACCGATCGCAAATACTGGCAGTGGTCCGACGTGCAGGGCCTGGCGGCCAACTCCGCCGTGGTGGATGCCTATACCCAGCCGGGGCGGCACGTGAAGCTGTCGGTGGTGGCGGACTTCTGATCCGACTCTGTTCAGCACTGCAGAAACCCTGTTGTTGTCATGGTGTCAGGTTGTTATACTGACATTAAATGTCAAATACAGTAGTCAATACTTTATCGCTCAGGGGCAGCGCATGGGGCAGGACTTGAAGCCCGACGTCATTCTGTGCCCGGCATGCAGGGCTCCCGGGTTCGACCCGCGCGATCCCAAGTGCATCGCCTGCGGCGCCGCGTTGCGGCCGCCCACTCACTGCGTCGAGCCGGAGTGCATGGCCAGGCAGCGGCGGGAAGCCCTGGAAGAACTGGCTCGCCAATCCGAATCGTGCGCTCCGCGGCCGTGAGCTGTACACCTCAGCCCTGAATTTGGAACAAAGCCATCGAGTGTGGGGGAAGCGAAAACGCCAGCGGTGGCTTCGTCAAGGGTTGACGAACCTGTCTGAGTTCCACCGGACTCTGCCCAGGGCCACCCGCCAGCGCGCTGGCTCCGGTGAGGAGTTGGATGGTGGCCATTTTTCCCTCGACGGACATGGAGGGGAGGATGAGCTGCAACTGAGCGGTTTCCTCCAAGGCCTTGTTGATGACCAACAGGCGCGTGACTGTGCCGTCGGTGGTTCCAACTGCCGTCACGAGGGACAGCGCCGAGGCGCCCGGAACCAGACCGACGTTGGGGGAGTGGAAGGTGGGCGCAGTCACTTTCACCGACACATGGTGGCCCTGCAACAGCTGCGCGTAGAAATCCAGCACGTGGTACCCCGCCCTGGGTTGGCCGGCCTGATCCACCGCACCAAAGTGCCAGTTCCCCGCCAGGGACCAGTAGTTGGCAAATTCCACGGCGGGGACTTCCGTGAACACGCGCAGCATGTCCGCCGTCAACAGCGCGCCGGCCAGGGTGGTGATGTAGCCGCTGGAGGGGGAGTTGCCCAACGCGAACATGGCGTTGTATTCGGTCACCGCCAGGGGAACGTCGGCATGGAGGTGCTGGCGAACCTCCTTCTGGGTGCGGACCAAATCCTCTTTCATGACTTCGGACGCCGCCATGGTGGCCCAGAAGAGCTCACTGTCTGAATGGGGCTTGTTGCCGGCGAAGGGAAAGTAATAGTGCAGGGCGACAAAATCCACCGGCACCTGAAGGTTGGAGAGCAGCGTCTTGTTGAAGGCGGGGTAGGCCGACACCGGAATGCCGTTGATGCGGTCGGTACGCAGGGGGAGTCCGACCTTGATCGAAGGGTCCACCCGGCGCATGGCGGTGGCGAACTCGTTGAAGCGCTGGATGAACACGGCGGGCGTCAACGCCAGGTCCGGGCGCGCGGCTTCCTTGAGGTAGGGTTCATTGCCGATTTCCCAGTAGGGCACTTTGGGTGTCCCCCGGGTGGCGGCCGCATCGCTGGTGTACGCCACCCATTCTGCGGCCTCGGCGGCGGTGCCGGTGGGGACGTTGACCGTCATGACCGGGATCGCCCCCACGCGCTTGGCGAACTGCAGGAATTCATCCGTCCCAAAGACCAGACTCTTCTTCCGGTTGGACAGATCGCGTCCGGCCGGGCGGGCTTGGAGGGCGCCGACGCCGTCCTTCCAGTGATAGCTGTCGCTCAGCGTGCCCCCGGGATAGCGCAGCACCGGGATGCCGCGGGGCTCAAACAGCTTGACGACCTTGCCGTTGAGCTGGCCCTCGCCGTCCGTCATATGGTCGCCGTTGTCCACCCATTGCGTGTTGTTGCCCAACAGCTTCTTGTTGACCGGCGCTCCCAGGGTTGGGGACACGACGATCGTGCTTTCGAACGCGACAACACTCGACGCGAATCCCATGCACGCCGTCAGCAGCGCCATGGAAAGTGCCCGCGAAGCCTGCTTCGCGAGCGGGGCCCTGGCAGGCGTCGCGCGGTGTGGGCTGTACCGTTGTTGACGCATGTTTCTACTTCTTCGCCATGTACCACGCGACCAAGGCGTTGGCGTGTCCGTGGCCCATTTCATGCCCGGTCTTCAGTTGGTTCACCAGCTCCATGTGCTTCAGCGGCCCGGCCTTCTTGAGCACATCCATCCAGTGCGCGATGGGCTGACCGTACTTCTTCTCGATGGACGGGAAGTACGACGCGGGGCCCTTCACTTTCTCTTCGCTTGCCATCTTCGGTTCCTTTCAGGTGAGCCCTGGTCCGGGCGAGGTGGCGATCACGCCGAGTGAGCGGCATTCAAGTCGAGAAGAGGGCGGGGGGAGTTGAGTGGGGGAAAACTACCCTGCCAACGCTTCCAGCAACTCGGTCTCGATCTCGATCTGCTCGCGGTTGTGCTGCAGCGCGGCTCCGTCGATGAGGAAGGTGTCCTCCACGCGCTCACCCAGGGTGCTGACCTTGGCCACTTGCAGGTTGATATGGTGCGCGGCCAGCACGCGGGCCACGCTGTAGAGCAGGCCCAGGCGGTCGCTGGCGGAGATGCTCAGCAGCCAGCGCTGCGCCTTTTCGTCGGGCCGCAGGTCCACGCGTGGCGCGATGGGGAAGCTCTTGACCCGGCGCGACACGCGGCCGCGCCGCGGCGCGGGCAAGGGCGCCTGGTTCTGGATGGTTTGGGCCAGGCCTGCTTCCACCAGATTGGTGAGATCACGGTAGTTTTCGGGTTCGTCGGCGGTGACCACCTGGAAGGTGTCCAGCGCGTAGCCATTTTTTGCGGTGTAGACCTTGGCGTCGAGGATGCTGAAGCCGGCCTGGTCGAAATAGCCGCAGATGCGGGCAAACAGATCGGGCTGGTCAGGCGTGTACACCAGCACCTGCAGGCCTTCGCCCACGGGCGACTGGCGTGCACGCACGGTGGCAGTGGGTCTTTGCTGGGTGCGCTCCGCGACGGACCGGGTTTCTCCATCCCCGTGGGTGAGGGCGCCGCGGTTGGAGCGACGGGTCAACTGGCGTGCGTGCCAGGCGATGTCGGCGGCTTCGTGGCGCATGAAATAGCCCACGTCCAGCGTGTCCCACAGGGGCCTTTGCGCCTCATACGGCAGGGCGTGCAGGGCCAGCAGTGACAGGGCTTCGCGCTTGCGTGCCTCGATCTCGGCGTCCGGGTCAGGGGCACGGCCTCCCAGGGTGCGCAGGGTGAGCCGGTACAGGTCTTCCAGCAGCTTGCCCTTCCAGGCGTTCCACACCTTGGGGCCGGTGCCGCGGATGTCGGCCACGGTCAGCAGGTACAGGGCGGTCAGGTTGCGCTCGTTGCCCACACGGCGGGCAAAGGCGGCAATCACGTCCGGGTCGCTCAGGTCTTGCTTTTGCGCCACGCGGCTCATCGTGAGGTGCTCACGCACCAGCAGCCGGATCAGTTTGGCATCGTCCGCCGCGACCACGTGTTCACGGCAAAAGCGCCGTGCCTCCAACTCGCCCAGTTCGGAGTGATCACCACCGCGTCCCTTGGCGATGTCGTGGAACAGGGCGGCGGTGTACAGCAGCCAGGGTTTGTCCCAGCCGGCGGCAAGCTGCGAGCAGAACGGGTATTCATGAGCGTGCTCGGCCAGAAAGAAACGCCGCACGTTGCGCAGCACCATCAGCACATGCTGATCCACCGTGTACACGTGGAACAGGTCGTGCTGCATCTGCCCCACGATCTTGCGGAACACCCACAGATAGCGCCCCAGCACCGAGGTTTGGTTCATGAGACGCATGGCGTGCGTGATGCCGTCGTGCTGCTGCAGGATGCGCAGGAAGGTGGCGCGGTTCACCGGGTCCCGCCGGAACTGGGCGTTCATCACACCGCGAGCGTTGAACAGCGCGCGCAGCGTGCGGGCCGACAGCCCCTTCACGCCCACGGTGGTCTGGTAGATCAGGAAGGTTTCGAGGATGGCGTGTGGCTGGCGCAGGTACAGATCATCGCTGGCCACCTCGATCATGCCGGCCTTGTCCAGAAAACGCTCGTTGATGGGGTGGGGCGTGTGCGTGCTGGGATTGAGCCGCTCCTCGATATTGAGCAGCAGGATCTGGTTGAGCTGCGTCACGGCCTTGGCGGCCCAGTAGTAGCGGCGCATCAGCAGTTCGCTGGCTCGCAAGGGGGTGCGGTAGCGTTCCGAAGCGGTGCGCACGCCTTCGGTCTGCGGTGTGGTGAAACCGAAGCTGTGGGCCACGGTGGTCTGAAGGTCGAATACCAAGCGGTCCTCGCGCCGCTGCGCCAGCACGTGCAGCCGGGTACGGATGAGGTTGAGCACGGCCTCGTTGCGCTTGATCTGCCTTACCTCGAACGGGGTGGCCAGGCCGTTGCGGGCCAGTTCGTCCCAGGTCTTGCCCAGACCGGCGGCCTTGGCCACCCAGAGGATGACTTGCAGGTCGCGCAGTCCGCCCGGCGATTCCTTGCAATTGGGCTCAAGCGCGTAGGGGGAGTTCTCCTGGCGGTTGTGGCGTTGACGCATCTCCAGTGTCTTGGCCACGAAGAAGGCCTGTGGGTCCATGGCCGTCTCGTACTGTTTCTGGAACTGCGCGAACAGCGCGGCGCTGCCGGTGATCAGCCGCGATTCCAGCAAGGAGGTCTGCACCGTCACGTCCGCCTGCGCCTCGGCCAGGCATTGCGACAGGTTGCGTACGCTGGAGCCGATTTCCAGGCCGGCGTCCCAGCATTGGCCGATCAACTGTTCGATGCACGCCTTGAGCGTGGGGTCCGTGTCCGGGCACACGTGGTCGGGCAGCAGCACGAGCACGTCCACGTCCGAGTACGGAAACAGCTCGCCGCGGCCATAGCCACCCACGGCCACCAAAGCCAGGCCGCAGCCACAGGCATGCTCCATGCCGACACCTTGCCAGAGCTGGGTCAGGGTGGCGTCGGTCAGTTGCGCCAGTTGGCGCAGCGTGGCGCGCACGCCCCGGGTGGAGGCCCCATGCGCCATCACGGACTGCAGCAATTCGGCCTTTCGGGACCGGTACTGCGCACGCAGGGACTGAGGGTGCTTCATGCCGGGCTAGGATCCCTGCGGCACGAAGGCCGGCGGGGGCGGGCAGCCTTCGGAGACGGTCAATACCTCGTAGCCCGTGGGCGTGACCAGGATGGTGTGTTCCCACTGCGCCGAGAGCGAATGGTCCTTGGTGACGATGGTCCAGCCGTCGCCCAGTTCCTTGACCTCGCGCCGCCCGGCATTGAGCATGGGTTCGATGGTGAACACCATGCCCGCCTCCAGCCTGTCCAGCGTGCCGGGGCGGCCGTAGTGCAGCACCTGCGGCTCTTCGTGGAACTTGCGTCCGATGCCATGGCCGCAGAATTCGCGCACCACGCTCAGGCCATGGCCTTCGGCAAACTTCTGGATCGCATGACCGATATCACCCAGGTGGGCGCCGGGCCGGACCTGCAGGATGCCGTGCCACAGCGCGTCGTACGTCAGGGAGCACAGGCGTTTGGCGGCAATGGAGGCATCGCCCACGATGAACATGCGGCTGGAATCGCCGTGCCAGCCATCCTTGATGACGGTGATGTCCAGGTTCACGATGTCGCCCTTCTTCAGGGGCTTGTCGTTCGGAATGCCGTGGCAGACCTGGTGGTTGATGGAGGCGCAGATCGACTTGGGGTAGGGGTTGCGTCCCGACGGGTCGTAATTGAGCGGGGCGGACGTGGCGTGCAGTACCTGGGTGGTGTACTCCTCGGCCAGGCGATCGAGTTCATTGGTGGTCACGCCCGGCTTGACGAACGGTGTCAGGTAGTCCAGTACCTGGGCCGTCAAACGTCCCGCCAGGCGCATGCCCTGGATGCCCTCGGCGTCTTTGATGGTGATGGTCATGGGGCGGGATTATCCCCGACGTGGAATTCCCCCACAGCTAAAATCGGCGTCTCGCGCGCTTCACAGGGGTTCTTGCCGGTTTCGCTCCATGCGGAACGCGCAGGAAGCCTACGCCCCCATCACCGAGCCCACCACCGTGACCCAGCACATCTCCTTCTTCGAGGGCGCGCCGCAAGGCATCAACGCCCTGAGCGACTTCCGTGTCCAGCAGCTCCTGCCCCGTCTGCAGGGTATTTGCGACAAGATCACCGGCATTGCCGCGCGCTACGTGCATCTGGTGGCGACCGACCAGACCCCCACGCCCGAACTGCTGCAGCAACTGGACGCCCTGCTGCATTACGGCGAGCCCTACCGCGGTCCGGCCACGGGCGAGTTGCTGGTGGTCACGCCGCGCCTGGGCACGGTATCGCCCTGGGCCTCCAAAGCCACCGACATTGCGCACAACTGCGGACTGGCCGTGCATCGCATCGAGCGCGTCACCGAATACCGCATTACCCTCAAATCGTCCCTGCTGGGTGGCGTCGCCACCCTGTCCGACGTCCAGCGTCAGCAGGTGGCACAACTGCTGCACGACCGCATGACCGAAAGCGTGGTGGCCGACCGCGCCCAGGCCCAGGGCCTGTTCACCGAACTGCCAGCCGCCGCCATGGAGCACGTGGACGTGCTGGGCGGGGGCCGGGCCGCGCTGGAGCAGGCCAACGTGCGCTTTGGCCTGGCGCTGGCGCAGGACGAGATCGACTACCTTGTGACGTCCTTTACCACCCTGGGCCGCAACCCCACGGACGTGGAGCTGATGATGTTCGCGCAGGCCAACAGCGAGCACTGCCGGCACAAGATCTTCAACGCCCAGTTCACCATCGACGGCGTGGCGCAGGACAAGAGCCTCTTCGGCATGATCCGCCACACGCACCAGACCAGCCCGCAGCACACGGTGGTGGCGTATTCGGACAACGCCTCCATCATGGAAGGCCATGAGATCCAGCGATTCGTGGCCAAGCAAGACTCCACGGGCATTGCCAGCTATCAAAAACAGAGCGCGCTGAGCCACGTGCTGATGAAGGTGGAAACGCACAACCACCCCACGGCCATTTCGCCCTTCCCGGGCGCGGCCACCGGCGCGGGGGGCGAGATTCGCGACGAGGGCGCCACCGGCCGCGGCTCCCGGCCCAAGGCCGGCCTGACGGGGTTCACCGTGTCGCGCATCGGCGTGGACGGTCAGCTTGCCAGCGACAAGCCTCAGCACATCGCCAGCCCCTTGCAGATCATGATCGAGGGTCCGCTGGGCGGGGCGGCGTTCAACAACGAATTCGGGCGTCCCAATCTGCTGGGCTACTTCCGCGAGTACGAGCAGACGCTGGCCTCGGACGTGGACAGCATCCGGCGCGGTTACCACAAGCCCATCATGATCGCCGGTGGCCTGGGCAGCATCGACGCGAGTCAGACGCACAAGATTGAATTCGGCCCTGGCAGCCTGCTGATCCAGTTGGGCGGGCCGGGCATGCGCATCGGCATGGGCGGCGGCGCCGCCAGTTCGCTGGCCACGGGCGCCAACGCGGCCGAGCTGGACTTTGACTCCGTGCAGCGCGGCAACCCCGAGATGGAGCGGCGCGCGCAGGAAGTCATCAACCATTGCTGGAGCCTGGGCGAGCGCAACCCCATCCTGGCGATCCACGACGTGGGCGCCGGCGGTCTGAGCAACGCCTTTCCCGAACTGACCAACGACGCGGGCCGCGGCGCGCGCTTTGATTTGCGCGCCGTGCCGCTGGAAGAGTCGGGCCTGGCGCCCAAGGAAATCTGGTGCAACGAAAGCCAGGAGCGCTACGTGCTGGCGATCGCCCCTGAGTCGCTGGAGCTGTTCAAGGCCTTCTGCGAGCGCGAACGCTGCTCGTTTGCCGTGGTGGGCGTGGCGACCGAGGAACGCGACCTGGTGGTGTATGACGGCGAAGGCGTGGGGACCGCCGCCGCGCAGGACTCGCCCGTCAACATGCCCATGAACGTGCTGCTGGGCAAGCCGCCCAAGATGCACCGCGACGTGAAGTCGGTGGCGCGCACGTTCGCGCCCATTGACCTGAACGGAGTGGAGTTGCAGCAGGCGGTCATTCAGGTGCTGGCCAGCCCCACCGTAGCCTCCAAGCGCTTTCTCATCACCATCGGCGACCGCACGGTGGGGGGCCTTACGCACCGCGACCAGATGGTAGGCCCCTGGCAGGTGCCGGTGGCCGACTGCGCGGTGACGTTGGCCGACCACCACGGTTTTGCCGGCGAGGTCATGGCCATGGGCGAGCGCACGCCGCTGGCCGGGTTGCATGCCGCGGCCTCGGGCCGCATGGCCGTGGCCGAGGCCATCACCAATTTGCTGGCCGCGCCCATCGAGCTGCCCCGCGTCAAGCTCTCCGCTAACTGGATGGCTGCCTGCGGCGAGCCGGGCGAGGACGCCGCGCTCTACGAAACCGTCAAGGCCGTGGGTCTGGAGCTGTGTCCGGCGCTGGGCATTTCCATCCCCGTGGGCAAGGACTCCCTGTCCATGCGCACGCAGTGGACCGAACCCGCTGCCGAAGGGCGCGCACCCGTGGCCAGGAAGGTCACGTCGCCCGTGTCGCTGATCGTCACCGCCTTTGCCAGCCTGGCCGACGTGCGTGGCACACTCACGCCGCAGCTCAATGCCCTGGAAGAGGACAGCACGCTCGTGCTGATTGACCTGGGCCGTGGCCGCCAGCGCATGGGCGGCAGCATCCTGGCCCAGGTGCTGGACCAGGCGGGCGGCGAGGTTGCGGACCTGCACGACCCGCAGGACCTGATTCAACTGGTGCAGGCCGTGAACGCCTTGCGCGCGCAGGGTCGCATCCTGGCTTACCACGACCGCAGCGACGGCGGCTTGCTGGCCAGCGTGTGCGAGATGGCCTTTGCCGGCCATGTGGGCGTGACGCTGAACGTGGACATGCTGGTGAACGAGGGCGATGGCATTGCCGACAGCCGCATGGACGTGGGCGACAGCAAGAACTGGGCGAGCCAGGTGAGCGCGCGCCGCGACGAACGCACGCTCACGGCGCTGTTCAATGAGGAGCTGGGCGTGGTGCTGCAGGTGCGCACCGCCGAGCGCGATGCCGTGATGCAGACGCTGCGCGAGCACGGCCTGAGCGCGGTCAGCCACGTGATTGGCAAGACGCGCCCGGCGGTGTCCGCCCTGGACACGGGCAAAGGCGAACTGCAGATCTGGCGCGATGCCAAGTGCCAGTTCCGCGCGTCGCTGCACGACCTGCATCAGGTGTGGGACGCCTTCAGTTGGAAGATCTGCGCGCAGCGTGACAACCCCGCCTGCGCCGACGCCGAGCACGCCGCCGCGGGTGCGCCGCAGGACCCCGGCATGCACGTGCACCTGACCTTCGACCCGGCTGCGGCCCAGGCGCCCGCCGTGTTGCAGGCGCGCCCCAAGGTGGCCGTGCTGCGCGAGCAGGGCGTGAACTCGCACGTGGAAATGGCCTACGCCTTCAACGAAGCCGGGTTCGAGGCCGTGGACGTGCACATGACCGATCTGCAGGCTGGCCGCGCCCGTCTGCAGGACTTCAAGGGCATTGTGGCCTGTGGCGGCTTCAGCTACGGCGACACGCTGGGCGCGGGCATCGGCTGGGCCCGCTCCATCACCTTCAATCCCACGCTGGCGGACCAGTTCCAGGCCTTCTTTGCGCGCACCGACACCTTCGGCTTGGGCGTGTGCAATGGCTGCCAGATGTTTGCCGAGCTGGCCGACATCATTCCCGGCGCGCAAGCCTGGCCGCGCTTCACCACCAACCAGAGTGAGCGCTTCGAGGCGCGCCTGTCGATGGTGGAGGTGCTGGACTCGCCCAGCTTGTTCCTGCAGGGCATGGGCGGCAGCCGGCTGCCCATTGCGGTGGCCCATGGCGAAGGCTTTGCCAACTTCTCGCGCCGGGGCGATGCGTCGAAGGCCATCGCGGCCATGCGCTTCGTGGACAACTTCGGTCAGCCCACCGAAGCCTATCCCTTCAACCCCAATGGCAGCCCCGGCGGCCTGACGGCGGTGACCACGGCGGACGGGCGCTTCACGGCCATGATGCCGCACCCCGAGCGCGTGTTCCGCAACATCCAGATGAGCTGGACCGACGGCGCCGCCGACACCTTCAGCCCTTGGATGCAACTGTGGCGCAACGCGCGCAAGTGGATCGGCTGATGCGCTGCGAGGAGTTGCCCGGCCACCCCGACTTTCGTCCACTGGGCAGCATTCCCGGACTGGGTGTGGATTTGCGCTACGCCAGTGCCAACAACTTCGTCGGGCGCGTGCTGTATGGCGATCTCGACTGCGCCTGGCTGCACCGCGAGGCGGCGGCCGGCCTGGAAGGCGCACTGGCCTGGCTGCGTCGGCACCACCCCGGGCTGCGCTTGGTGGTGCTGGATGCCCTGCGCCCGCACCGCGTGCAGGTGCAGCTCTGGGATCATCTGGAGGGCACGGAGTTGCGCCCCTACCTGGCCGACCCGGCGCGCGGCTCGGTGCACTCGTTTGGCATGGCGGTGGACGTGACCCTGCTCGATGCCCAGGGCGCCGAGCTGGACATGGGCACTGGTTTCGACGACCTGTCGGAGCTGTCACACCCTGACCTGGAAGCGCAGCATCTGGCGCAGGGTCGCCTGGGTCCCCAGCATGTGCGCAACCGCCTCATCCTGCGCGAAGCCATGACCGGCCACGGCTTCGTGGGCATCCACAGCGAGTGGTGGCACTTCGACTTTGGCGAGCGCGAGCACATCCGCGCCCAGTACCTGCGGGTGGAATGAAAGAAGCCCGTTGCAGGATGGCTCCTGCAACGGGCTTGAGTGCGCTGCCGGCACTTAGAAGCGGTACTTCACGTCGAACACGAACTGGCGGCCACGCGGGTCGGCCACGCGTGGATCCCAGCCTGCGCCAGCCACGTCGTCCACGTCATGGTGGGTGAACGGTGGCTCGGAATTCAGCAGGTTGCGGATGCCGAAGGTGAGGGTCGTGTTCTTGTAGCCGGTGTAGGTGACCGAGGCGTTGTACAGCGCGTAGCTGTCCACGTCCTTATTGGCCGTGGCCGGCTGCGTGCCCTTGGTGGACATGTCCTGGTCCTTGTAGCCGGACTTGTAGGTTTGCGTCAGGCCGAAGCTCCACGGGCCGGTGCTGTAGCTGAAGCCGGCGGTGTGCTTCCAGCGCAGGTAGATGGTGCGCAAGCCGAACTCACCCACGTATTCGACGAGCGGCAGGGTGGCCAGGGCGCGCTCCTTGTGGCTGTACAGATAGGTGCCATCGACCTTGATGTTCCAGCGACCATTGGTGGTCTTGCCGTCAAAGCGCGCGCCCAGGTCCAGGCCGCTGTCCTTGCTGTCGGCGGCATTGATCCAGCCGGCGCGGATGTAGTCCATGGTGCCGTCGGCCTTGCGCACGAACTTGTCCGGGAACAGCGTGTAGTTGTCGATGATGTTCTGCGCGGTGAGCTGGCGGATGCGGTCCGACAGCTTCACAGCCCAGTAGTCGGCGTAGAACGAGGCACCGGCCATCGGCGCGAACACCACGCCCAGGGTGCCTTGCTTGGACTTCTCGGGCTTGAGATCCGGGTTGCCGCCCAGACGGTAGTCCATGCCGACCAGACCGCACTGCGTCGGGTCGGTGGGGCACAGCTTGGGATCGTTGAAGGGCGCGGTCAGCTCGCGCGTGATTTCGCCCGCGGCCAGTTGCTGCACGCTCGGAGCACGGAAGCCCGTGTTCACCGAGCCACGGAACACCACGGAGGGCGAAGGCTGGTAACGGAACGCCACCTTGGGATTGGTGGTGCCGCCAATGGCGCTGTACTGGTCGTGGCGCGCTTGCAAGGTGAGCTCGAGCTGCTTGGTCACGGGCACGGCCAGTTCGCCATACACGGCGCCGATGTTGCGAGTGCGCTTGGGGGCGGCGGCATTGCCCGGGCACAACAGGACCATGTTGGAGTACACGCTGGTGCTGCCGGCCGCTGGCGGCGTGAGCGAAGACACACACTCCGGGCCACCGTCCTGGTTGAACAGGTAGGACTCGCGGCGCAAATCGTAACCGGCGGCAAAGCTCAGCGCCCCGGCGGGCAGGGGCATCAGCTCACCGGAGATGGAACCGTCCAACTGCAGCAGCGAGGTGGTTCCGCCTTGCAGGCGACGGTAGGCCTTGGTGGATTCGATCAGCGCCTGGGCTTCGGGGGTCTGCGTCTGGCCGGGTAGCAGCCAGGGGTTGAGCTTGCCGCTGGCCAGCGCGGCATTGAGCTTGTCGATGTAGACGTAGCCGTTGACGAGGTCCATGCTCGCCGTGGCACGTCCGGTGGACAGCCCCATCTTGTAGTCGTACTTGCCGATCACGCCCTCCAGGCCCACCAGCAGGCGGGCATTCTCGGAGGTGTTTTCCTGGGTGCGTTTGCCCCAGGCGTCCATGCGCCAGCGGTAGGCAATGGGCTTGGTGGGGTCGAAGTTGTTGACGCCGTAATTCTTGAGGTTCAGGTAGTACGGACCGCTGACCGGGTACAGATTGCCCGCCGCCGCCGAGGTGCTGAACTGCCCCGGCGTGAGTTCGGCCTGCGTGGTGACCTTGGAGGCCACCAGTTCCACAAAGGCCGTATGGTCGGCGCCGACCTTGAAGTTCGCGCGGGACACCAGGTTGGCCCGTTCCGCGGGCGCCTGCATCATGGACTGGGCACCGTAGTCGGTGTTGCAGATGTACTGGTTGGCCGCCAGCGAGGCGTTCCACAACTGTGGCTGGAACTGCACCATGGTGGGAACGGAATCGCACTTGCCTTGCAGGCTCAGGAGGTTGATGCGGGTGTACTTGGTGGTGCTGGTGTTGCCGCCGATGGTGACGGTCGAGCCCGTGGATGGCAGGGCCGTGCCGCTGGCGTTGATGACGTTGGCGTAGGGCGCGCTGGAGGAGTTGGGCGACAGGCCCCGGGAGGGCTGGAAGCCGTTGGCGAAGCTGCGATCGCTGGAGCGCAGGATGTCGTTCTTGTCCAGCGTCAGGCTGATCATGGCGTTGTACCCGTCGGTATCCAGGTTGCCCTTGCCGGCGGTGATGGACAGACGCCGTTGTGCGCCGCCGCCCTCGTCGGTGAAATTGCCGGTGGCGGCCACTTCCACGCCCGTGAAGTTGCGCTTGAGAATGAAGTTCATGACGCCACCGATGGCGTCGGTGCCGTAAATGGCGGAGGCGCCATCCTTGAGGATTTCCACGCGATCCACGGCCGCCATGGGAACGGCGTTGAGGTCGACGGCCGCGCCGCTCATGCCGTGCGTGGAAACGCGTCGGCCGTTGAGCAGCACCAGGGTGGCCGCCGGGCCTAGGCCGCGCAGGTCGGCATTGGCGGACCCGCCCGTGAGGCGGTCGACGTCACCGCCAAAAACGTTGTTGTTGGACGTGGCGTTGTTCGCGCCGGCGCTGTTGGATGAAAGCTCATTGACCAGTTGCTCGGCGCTGGTGATGCCCTGGCGGGAGAGCTCCTCGCCCGTGATGACCTGGACGGGCAGGGCCCCCTCGGCGGCCACGCGCTTGATGCTGCTGCCGGTGATTTCCACACGCTGCAGCGCCTGCCCCTGTGCCTGCTGCGTCACCAGGCAGGTGGCGAATCCGGCCAGCGCGAGGCATTGGGCGATTTTGTTGAGTTTCACGGTCGATGCTCCTTCGATGATGGTGTGCTGAATTTACACAAGTACACGTTTGACACACATAGGGGAACCACGGTTTGCGGGCGCGAAATCGTCGCCTACCGGACTGGTGCGTTGTTTTCTGGCGTCAGGGCCCCACGGCCGGGATTCGCACCGCCACACGCGGGCCTTCGCGGCCCACGCGGTCCACGGCGCTCACCACCACGGCATTGACGGCACCTCGCACCGGGTCTGACCCCAGGTCAAGCAAGCTCTGTGCCGCGGGTTGCACCGAAAAGTGCCAGACAGTCCCCGCGCGCCGCCACACGGCGTACAGACGGGGCGCGTAGCCGGCTCCCGTCTGGATGCGCAGCGCCGTGCCGCTCGCCACAAGTTCGAGGCGCGGTGCGTCCTGGGGCGTGCCCGGCGCATCGCCCTGCAGCCAGGGGCAAGGCGGCACCAGCGCTGCCGAGGCATAGGTGGTGGCGCGCAGCCGTTCGCTCACGCGCTTGCGGTCCTGCAGCAGGGCCACCATGCTGAAGTGGATGTGGCCACTGGCGCCCGGATGCGCCCGGATCAGCGCAATCTGGTGCACGATTTCGTCGGGTTGCCACGATGTGGTGCTGCTGTCGATACGGCTGGTGAACAGCCCCGGCCAGATGTGGCGGCCTGTGGTGTTGTCCCGAACCCAGGTGTCCAGCAGCGTGCCGAAGGCCTGGGCCTTCTGATCGATGGGCCAGTAGAGCTGCGGCGCCAGGTAGTCCAGCCAGCCGCGGTCCAGCCAGGTCTCGGCATCGGCGTAAATGGCGTCGTACTGGCTGAAGCCCGCAATGCCCGGCGCGCGCCGGTCGGGCCGCCCCAAGCCGAAGGGGCTGATGCCAAAGCGCACCCAGGGCTTGAGCGCGTGGATGCGCTGGTACAGGGCCTCGATCAGGTGGTTGACCTGAGCGCGCCGCCAGTCGGCGCGTGCCAGCGTGCCGCCGGCAGCGATATAGGCGGACCAGGATGGCCCATCCGGGAAGTCGATGTCTTCAAAGGTCTCCGGGTCGCGCACCGGGTAGGGGTAGAAGTAGTCGTCGATGTGAATGCCGTCCACGTCGTAGCGCAGCACGATGTCGGACACCACTTCCAGCGTGCGTTGCCGCGCCGCGGGCTCCGCCGGGTCCATCCACAGCGAGTCGCCGTAGGGTTTGACCGCCTCGGGGTGGGTCCTGGCGATGTGCGAGGCATGGACCGGCGAACGCGCCTTGGCGTGGCGCGCCCGGTAGGGGTTGATCCAGGCGTGCAGCTCCAGGCCGCGCGCGTGCGCCTGCTCGATCCACAGCGCCAGCGGGTCGTAGGGGGGCTCGGGCGCCTTGCCTTGCTCGCCGCTCAGGTATTCGGACCAGGGCTCCAGCGCCGAAGGGTAGATGGCATCCGCGCTGGGGCGCACCTGGAGCACGATGGCGTTGAGCTTGAGCGCCTGGGCACGGTCCAGGATGGCCGTGATTTCGGCCTGCTGTTGCGTGCTCCCCAGACCTGGGCGGCTGGGCCAGTCGATGTTGGCCACGGTGGCCACCCACACGCCGCGGAATTCGCGTGGTGCGGCGGGCGGGGGTTCATCGTCGTAAGGTGGCAGCGTGGCGTCGATGGCATCGGGCGGCGCCGGCAACAGACCCGAGCAGGCCGCCAGCCCCACGGTGGCGGTGGCCAGCACCAGGCGGCGGGCGGGCTGGTGGGCCGTCATGCGGCGTCCGTCGTGGCGTGGTCCGTGAGGGCGTGGCTCGTCACGGCCTGTCCTTGCCCTGGGCCAGCGCGCGGCGCACGCTGCCGGCGTTGGCGTCGAGCAGAGCTTGCGCCTGCGTCACGCCGATCTGGCGCGTGAGGGCCACGATGGCGACCTTGACCCGGTAGCCGCAGGCTTCCAGCGTCTGGCGCGCCGCGTCCTCGCTGGCGCCCGTGACCAGGGTCGTGAGAGCCACGCAGCGGCGGTACAGCTTGGCGTTGGTGGGTTTCACGTCCACCATCAGGTTGCCGTGCACCTTGTGCAGCCGCACCATCACCGCGCTGGAGAAGGTGTTGAGCGCGATCTTCTGCGCCGTGCCCGCCTTCAGGCGCGTGCTGCCCGAGATGACCTCGGCACCCGTGTCGAGCGTGATGCCGATGTGGGCCTGCCGCGTGAGCGGCGCGTTCGGGTTGTTGGCAAAGCCGATGGTGAGCGAGCCGGCATCGCGCGCGGCGTGCAGCGCACCCAGTGTGTAGGGCGTGCCACCGGACGCGGCCAGCAGCAGCACCACGTCCGTGGGGCCGACCTGCGTGGCCGCCATCTCGGCGGCGCCTTGGGTGCGGTCGTCCTCCGCGCCTTCCACGGCGCGGAACATGGCCTTTTCGCCCCCGGCCAACAGGGCCAGTGCGCGCTCGGGCACCCAGGAAAAAGTGGGCAGCAGCTCCACGCTGTCCAGCACGCCCAGCCGCCCCGAGGTGCCCGCACCCACGTAGATCAGCCGCCCGCCCTGTTCCAGCCGCGGCACCGCCTCGGCCACCGCCCGCGCCAGCGCCTCGCTCGCGGCACGCACCGCCAACGCCGCCCGCGCCTGGTCATCGACCAGCGCCTGCACCAGTTGCAGGGGCTCGTAGGTATCCAGTTCGGGGTGTTCGGTGGCGGGTTGTTCGGTGTTGAGCATGGGGGGATTATTGCCGGGTCTTACGCCGGTAGGCGCGCTGTAGGCCGGGGTTTCGGCCCGGCGGCCGACTCACTTTCTCTTGCTTCGCCAAGAGAAAGTAAGCAAAGAGAAGGCGAGCCGGATTCGTCGGCCCTTCGGGCACGCTGCGTTGCTCGGCCCCGGCGGGAGGCGCAGAAACTCGCCCTGTGGGCTCAAACATCTGCGCCTCTTGTTCCGCCGTGCCCTGCGCTACTCGCCTCCTCATTACGGCGGGGGCTCGAATACCAGCAAGCCGCTGCATAATTCCAAAGCCGTCAGAAAACCGGGGAAGTCAAAATGTCGACTTCGAAAGTGCAGCGTGATGTAATAGAAACCAATTTGTCTGCGTCCCTGAATGCTCGCCCGATAGGCTCAGGCTCGAACGTCGCTGGAAAGCGGACTGCGCACTACCCTGTTTCGTTTTCTGGAGCCAAGACATGACATCCGCAGGTTCCCGTCAATACATCAAGGCACTACTCGCCAGCGGTGTAGCAGTGATCGTTTGGCTTCTGACAGTCTTTGTCATCAACCTTTCGTTTTGGTTCATCAATCCGCATCGGGGCGAACTGGTTTTTTGGTTTGCCCGAAATGTACTTAGCCCTGGTGTCGCAGCAGCACTTGCTCTAGCTGCAGCTGAAAAAGCGGTTACTGGCGAGACAACGGGAAGGTTGGGTATCGGCTTTGCACTCGCTGTCGTCTTCATCTCGGTAGCCGGATCAGTCAACAATTACAGTATCTACGCTGGTACGGGCAGATTCGAAGAATGGTATGCCGTACTTGTCGCAACTATAGCGTCGGCCCTTGCGGCGATCGTCGGAGCATTTGTTTATGTTCGACGAAATATGTAGGCACCCTTTTGCGTCGCCGCACACGTCACCGTCCTTGGGAAGGATGAGACTGATGCTGAATCCCACGCCTAAATGCGTCGCCACTATTCAGATGCCAAGCCGGGCTTCGTTATCCACAACGATCGGCTGCTTGGTTCGTAGGTATTCGTGAGGCATGCTCGCCATGCCGACTGAGACCGCTGAAGTTCTTTATCGCATGAAGCGGGGGCTTTCGGCATACGTGAGCTATCTTGCAGCTTGCGAGATGAATGAAGCATTTAGTGAGTACGTTCTGTACGAGCCAATTGTCCGGATACTTACCGCAAGCGGCTACACAGTAAAGTGTGAGTTCGTGTGTCCTGGTATTGACCAGCCTCTGGTTGGCGACAAGAAGCGACTCGATGTCTATGCGTACAAGGGCGACAGCCGCTTTGCGCTGGAGGTCAAATGGGCAAAGTCATCTAAGCCCAACGTTTCCAGTGACATAAAGAAGCTACGCGCCCTTCTATCCGTAGAGCCGGATACGCTGCCCCTTCTATGTGTATTCGGGCGCAAGTCTCACGTTGAGTTCTTGAAGTTGGAGCTTGGAAAAAATCGAGAGCGGGGAAAGTTCATTTGCGCCGATTTTGGTATTACCCGCTACGGGTGTCGCGTGTTTCAGCTCCAGTGACCGTCACTGTTTGAGGCGAAGCAGGCTGAGAACGCGGGTCAATCGGAGTGGTGTTGGTTTCGAATCGGCTTGGCATGTTGAATGGCCGATGGCTGGAAATTCGGAAGTCGGCGGACGGTCCTTTGGTGATAGTGTCGTTGCGCTTGCGCTGGCTGTTTGCCTCCCCGCCGTAATGAGGAGGCGAGTAGCGCAGGTCACGGCGGAACAAGAGGCGCAGATGTCTGAGCCCGCAGGGCGAGTTTCTGCGCCTCCCGCCGGGGTCGAGCAACGCAGCTTGCCCGCGCAGCGGGCCGACGAATCCGGCTCGCCTTTTCTTTGGTGACTTTCTTTTGGCGAAGCAAAAGAAAGTTACTGCGCCGTCGGGCGCACAACCCGACCCCACTGCGCCCCGCCGCCGCAAGACCCGGCAATAATCCCCCCATGCCCGCAACCCCTCAACACCACAAAAGCGTCTGGTGGTGGATTCCCACGCTGTATTTCGGTCAGGGAATTCCCTATGTGGTGGTGATGACGCTGTCGGTCATCCTGTACAAGAACCTGGGGCTGTCCAACGCGGACATTGCGCTGTACACGAGCTGGCTGTACCTGCCGTTCGTCATCAAGCCGCTGTGGGCGCCGTTCGTGGACCTGTTCAAGACCAAACGCTGGTGGGTGGTGACGCTGGAGCTGCTCATCGGTGCGCTGTTCGCGTCCGTGGCGCTCACGCTGTCGCTGCCGGGCTACTTCCAGGCGTCGCTGGCGGTGTTCTGGCTGCTGGCCTTCAGCGGCGCCACGCACGATATTTCGTCCGACGGGTTCTACATGCTGGGGCTGGACGCGCACGAGCAGGCGGCTTATGTGGGCATACGCAGCACCTTCTTTCGCCTGTCCATGATCACGGGGCAGGGCGCGCTGGTGTACCTGGCGGGCAAGCTGACCGAGGGCACGGGCGACGTGGTGCTGGCGTGGAAGGTGGTGTTCTTCCTGCTGGCGGCGTTGTTCGTGGGCATGTCGCTGTACCACCGGCTGATGCTGCCGCGCCCGGTGGACGACGTGGCGCGCGGCGGGGACGGTGCCGGATTGCTGGCGTCGTTTCTGGCGGTGTTTGCCGAGTTCCTGCGCAAGAAGGACATCCTGGTGGTGCTGAGCTATCTGCTGCTGTACCGCTTTGGCGAGGCGCAACTGGTCAAGCTGGCGCCCCCGTTCCTGCTGGACAAGCGCGTCAACGGCGGGCTGGAGCTGTCCACGGCCCACGTGGGCATCATCTACGGCACCATGGGCATGATCGCGCTGACGCTGGGCGGCCTGCTCAGCGCCTGGCTGGTGGCGCGTGACGGGCTCAAGCGCTGGCTGTGGCCCATGGCACTGGCCATCAACGTGCCGCATCTGGTGTACGTGTTCCTGGCGTGGGTCCTGCCCACGAATCTGCTGCTGATTGGCGCGGCGGTGGCGTTCGAGCAGTTTGGCTACGGCTTTGGCTTCACCGCCTTTGTGCTGTTCATGATCATGACGGCCCGGGGCGAGCACAAGACGGCGCATTACGCCATCTGCACCGGTTTCATGGCCCTGGGCATGATGCTGCCGGGCATGTTCAGCGGCTGGATCCAGTCCCAACTGGGCTACGCCAACTTCTTCGTCTGGATCTGCATCGCGGCCGTGCCCACCTTCGTGGTCACGGCGCTCATCAAGGTCGATCCGTCATTTGGTACCAAAAAGGAATAGAGGGATGTCATCTGAGTCAAACCACACGGCCGGACAGGGCGTGCCTGCGTTCAAGGCCGTGCAGTACGCCAGCCCCGTCAGCGGTCCGCGCCTGCTGGTGCTGGGCGCCGTGCATGGCAACGAGGTGTGCGGCACGTTGGCCATCCAGCGCGTGCTGGCGGAGTTCGACGCCGGGCAGCGGCAACTGACGCGCGGCCGTGTGACCTTTGTGCCGGTGACCAATCCGCTGGCTTACCAGCGCGGCCAACGCAGCGGCGACCGCAACCTGAACCGCAATCTGGCACCCACCACGGCGCCGCGCGAGTTCGAGGACCACATCGCCAACTGGCTGTGCCCGCTCATGGCGCAGCACGATGTGCTGCTGGACCTGCATTCCTTCCAGGGGCAGGGCCAAGCCTTCGTGATGGTGGGGCCGCAGGACAACACTGGCACGCTGGAGCCCTTCACCCACGCGGCGCAGGAGGAGGCCCTGGCGCTGCGCCTGGGGGTGAGCCGTTTCGTCGATGGCTGGCTGAGCACCTACGCCGGCGGCGTGGAGCGACGCCGCGCCGCGCTCGGGCCCAACGCCAGCCGGCAGGAACTGCTGAACATGGACGCGCGCTACGGCGTGGGCACCACCGAGTACATGCGCTCCGTGGGTGGCTACGCCCTGACGCTGGAGTGCGGCAACCACGCCGACCCGCAGGCGCCCGAGGTGGCCTACCGTGCCATCACCCGCACCCTGGTGCATCTGGGGCTGGTGGAGGGGCCGACGCCCGAGCCGGCGCGCCAGATCGAGGCGCTGCGTATCTACGAGGTGATCGACAAGGCGCACGCGGCCGACGCCTTCAGCCGCACGTGGGCCAGCTTCGATATGTTGCACCGGGGCGACCTGATCGGCACGCGCCACGATGGCACGCCAGTGCTGGCGCCGGACGACGGCTACATCCTGTTCCCCGCCGCGCTGGCGCAGCCCGGGCAGGAGTGGTTTTACCTGGCCAAGGCCAGCGAGCGCCTATGACAGCAGGCGCACCCGTGGCACTGGGTCTGGACGCCGGTGGCACGCAAACGCGCTGGGCCGTGGTGGCCCAGGACGGCGCGGTGCTGGCAGGCGGAGAGCTGCAGGGCTTCAGCGCGCTGCAGGTGCACGATGCGTCGGGGCGGCAGACGGTGGCGCAGGTGCTGGATCAATTGGCGCAACAGGTGGGCTCGGTGGTGCCTCCGGTGCGACGGGTGTGTGCCGGGGTGACGGGCGTCGGAGGAACGGACGAGCCGGCGGCGGACGTGCTGCGCGGCATGCTGGCCCCCGCCCTGGGGCTGGACGGCGACGCTGTCCACGTGACCAGCGACATCGAGGTGGCCTACCGAGACGTGTTCGCGCCCGGCGCGGGCTATCTGGTGTACGCCGGCACGGGCTCCATGGCCGCGTACTTTGACACGACCGGCACGTTCCACCGGGCCGGCGGGCGCGGCGGTGTGCTGGACGATGCGGGCGGCGGCTACTGGATCGCCCGCGAGGCGCTGCGCCACATCTGGCGCACCGAGGACGAACGCCCCGGTGCCTGGCGCGAATCCGTCATGGCACAGCGGGTGTTTGAGCAACTGGGCGGCAGCGACTGGCCGACCACGCGCCGCTTCGTCTATGGCGGCGAACGCGGGGCCATGGGGCGCTTGGCGCTGGCAGTGGCCGCGGCGGCCGACGCCGACCCGCTGGCACGGCAGATACTGCACAACGCCGGCACCGAGCTCGCCCGCCTGGGCCGGGCGCTCAGCACGCGCTTTGGCCCGCGGCCGTTGGCGCTGGGCGGGCGCGCGGCGCGGTTGCACCCGCTGGTGGCGCAGTCGTTGCGCGCGGCCATGCCCGAGGGTACGGACCTGCGGGTGGTGGACTGCCATGGCCATATCGCGGCGGCGCGCATGGCCGCCGCCGCACTGTGCGAAAGTTGACCCCATGAAAAAACTGCTTCTACTGTGCGCCGCTGCCCTGCTTGCCGGCTGTGCCAGCGGGCCCTACGTGGACAAGAGCCTGAGCTCGCGCAGCCAGGACAGCCGGGTGCGCTACATCATCATCCACTACACCGCGCTGGACCTGCAGCAGTCCATCCAGGAACTGGTGGAAAAGGGCGTGAGCAGCCACTACCTGCTCACCGACGGGCCGTCACCCAAGATCTACGGTCTGGTGGACGAAAGCCGGCGCGCGCACCACGCCGGCAGGAGTTCGTGGAAGAGCGAGACCGCGCTCAACTCCAGCTCCATTGGCATCGAGATCGTCAATCCCGGCTATCGCAACACGCCCAACGGCCCGGTGTGGGCCGAGTTCCAGCAGAACCAGATTGACCTGCTGATCCCGCTGGTCAAGGCCATCGCCCAGCGCCACGGCGTGCCGCCCGAGCGCGTGCTGGGCCACAGCGACATCGCCCCCCAGCGCAAGGAAGACCCCGGCCCCTTGTTCCCCTGGAAGCAACTGGCCGACGCGGGCCTGGTGCAATGGCCCTCGGCCGCCGTCCTGGCGCGCAAGCTGCCCGAATACGAAGCCCAGTTGCCCGACGTGGCCTGGTTTCAGAAGAAGCTGGCAGCGCACGGTTTTGCCGTGCCGTTGAACGGCGAACTGGATGCCCCCACGCGCAAGGTGGTGGCCGCTTTCCAGATGAAGTACCGCCCCAGCCGGTACGACGGCACACCCGACGCGGAGACCGCGGCCCTGCTGGCCGCGCTCACAGGCGGAGCCGATTGATGCCGATGTCGCCCACGGAGCGGCTGCAACCCCAATGGCCAGCGCCGTCGGGGATACACGCCTGTTGCACCACGCGCGAAGGCGGCGCCAGCCATGGCCCCTACGCCAGTCTGAACCTGGGCCAGCACGTGGGCGACGACCCGGCTGCGGTGGCGACCAACCGGGGCACGCTGGCGCGGGCGCTGGGAGTGAGGCCGGTGTGGTTGAACCAGGTGCACGGCACGCGGGTGGTGGTGCTGGACGAGGCGTCGCCCGACGGGTTTGAGGCTGACGGCTGCGTGTGCACGCGGCCTGGCGTGGCCTGCACGGTGATGGTGGCGGACTGCCTGCCGGTGCTGTTCACCACGGCGCAGGGGGGCGTGGTGGCGGCGGCGCACGCGGGTTGGCGCGGGCTGGCGGCGGGCGTGCTGGAGGCGACTTTGCATGAGCTATGGGCTCAGGCCAAGGTACTACGCCCATCAACTGCTATGTTTTCGATAGCTGATGACACCCTGGCGTGGCTGGGGCCTTGCATCGGGCCGCAGGCCTTCGAGGTGGGAGCCGAGGTGCGCGCGGCGTTCATGGTGCAGTCGCCGCGGAGTGCGTCGCTGTTCGCGCACCAAGGCAATGGCAAGTACCTGGCCGATCTGGCCGGCCTGGCGCGCGCGCGTCTGCAAGCCGCGGGGGTGACGCAGATCCACGGCAACGACGCTTCGCCCGCGTGGTGCACGGTGGGCAACCCGGCGCGTTATTTCTCACACCGGCGGGACGGGGGTGTCAGTGGCCGCATGGCCGCCTGCATCTGGCTGGGCTGAGGTCGCCGCTTCCTGAGCGTCCTGCGCCTCCTGCGCTTCCCTGGTCTTGCGCGCCCGGCGACGGTGCGGCGTGCCCATGATGTACAGCACGATCGCCACGGGCACCACGCCGTAGAGCACAAAGGTGATGATCGCCCCCAGCGCCGAGCCGTTGGGGTGCTGCGCTTCGGCCACGGCCATCATGAGGGCGACATAGATCCAGGCGATGGCGACGATGTGCATGGCGGGGCAGGTCAGGGTTATTGAGGGCGCGTCAGTTTTGCGAAGGGGCAAACAGGGGATACTTAGCGGTTTGAGAGTCGGTTTTTGAGAAGCAGGAGCGAACATGCAACAGAATAACTCCCAGGCCTGGACCCAAGCGGCGCAACAGTTTCAGGACAGTTTCGGTGATGCGTGGCAAAAGGCCATGCTGTCCTTCCAGCAACTGGATTTTGCCAAGCTGACGCCATCTGTCACCGGCACTGCCTTGCCCAAGCTGGAGTTTGATCAGGCCCGACTCCAGGCGGTTCAACAGCAATACCTGCAGGACGCCGCCGAACTCTGGAACAAGGGGCTGCAGGACCTGCCGGTGGCGAGCGACAAGCGCTTTGCCTCGCAGGCTTGGGCGTCCAATCCCCTGTCGGCGTTTTCCGCCGCGACGTACCTGCTGAATGCGCGCACGCTCAATGCGCTGGCCGACGCCGTGCAGGCCGATGACAAGACCAAGGCGCGCATCCGCTTCTCGCTGGATCAGGTCCTGGCGGCGTCCGCGCCCAGCAACTTTCTGTCCTTGAACGCCGAGGCGCAGAAGAAGGCGCTGGAGACCCAGGGCGAGAGCATCGCCAAGGGAGTTCAGAACCTGCTGCACGACATACGCCAGGGCCACGTGTCCATGACCGACGAGAGCGTGTTCGAGGTGGGCAAGAACGTGGCCACGACCGAGGGCGCGGTGGTGTTCGAGAACGAGTTGTTCCAGCTCATCGAATACAAACCGCTCACGGCCAAGGTGTACGAGAAGCCCTTCCTGATGGTGCCGCCGTGCATCAACAAGTACTACATCCTGGACTTGCAGCCGGACAACTCGCTCATCCGCTACACCGTCGAACAGGGACACCGTACCTTCGTCGTGAGCTGGCGCAACCCGGACGAGTCCCTGGCGCGCAAGACCTGGGACGATTACATCGAGGATGCCGTCATCAAGGCCATCTCGGTGGTGCAGGACATCACGGGCGCCAAGACCATCAATACGCTGGGCTTCTGCGTGGGTGGCACGATGCTGGGGACGGCCCTGGCCGTGCTGGCCGCTCGCGGGCAAAAGCCCGTGGCCAGCGCCACCTTGCTGACTTCATTCCTGGATTTCTCGGATACGGGCGTCCTGGACGTGTTCATCGACGAGTCCTTCGTGCGGTACCGCGAACTGCAGATGGGCAAAGGCGGGCTGATGAAGGGGCAGGAACTGGCGTCCACTTTCAGCTTCCTGCGGCCCAACGACCTGGTGTGGAACTACGTGGTGGGCAATTACCTCAAGGGCGAGACGCCCCCGGCCTTCGATCTGCTGTACTGGAATTCGGACTCCACCAACCTGCCAGGCCCGTATTACGCCTGGTACCTGCGCAACACGTATCTGGAGAACAACCTGGTCAAGCCCGGCAAGGCAGAGGTGTGTGGTCACAAAGTGGATCTGGGCCTCGTCGACATTCCCGTGTACATCTACGGTTCGCGCGAGGACCACATCGTGCCCATCGCCGGCGCCTACGCCAGCACCCGGTATCTGCCGGGCAAGAAGCGCTTCGTCATGGGGGCCTCGGGCCATATCGCGGGTGTGATCAACCCGCCGGCCAAGAACAAACGCAGCTATTGGGTCGGGCCGGTTGGCAAGTTTCCGTCCACGGTGGGTGAGTGGATCGACAAGGCCAAGGAGCACCCCGGAAGCTGGTGGACCGATTGGTCGACCTGGCTCAAGGCCCAAGCGGGCAAGCAGATTGCCGCGCCCAAGGCCTATGGCAAGGGAAAATACAAGGTCATCGAGCCCGCGCCGGGCCGCTACGTGCAGGCCAAGGCCTGAGCCCGTCCAAGTTCATTCAACACCATTCAACCCGAGGAGCTATTCATGCAAGACATCGTCATCGTTTCCGCCGCCCGTACCGCCGTCGGCAAGTTCGGGGGCACCCTGGCCAAGACCCCGGCCCCCGAGCTGGGCGCCACCGTGATCAAGGCGCTGCTGGAGCGCACCGGCGTGTCCGCCGACCAGATCGGCGAGGTCATCATGGGCCAGGTGCTGGCGGCCGGCCAGGGACAAAATCCCGCGCGCCAGACCGTGCTCAAGAGCGGGCTGAACCAGGCCACGCCGGGCCTGACGGTCAACGCCGTGTGCGGCTCGGGTCTGAAGTCGGTGATGCTGGCCGCTCAGGCCGTGGGCTGGGGCGACAGCGAGATCGTGATTGCCGGTGGTCAGGAAAACATGAGCGCCTCGCCGCATGTGCTGCTGGGCTCGCGAGACGGTCAGCGCATGGGCGACTGGAAGATGGTCGACTCCATGATCGTGGACGGTCTGTGGGACGTGTACAACCAGTACCACATGGGTATCACCGCCGAGAACGTGTCCAAGAAGTACGGCATCACCCGCGAGATGCAGGACGCCCTGGCCCTGGCCAGCCAGCAAAAGGCCGCCGCGGCTCAGGACGCCGGCAAGTTCAAGGATGAGATCGTGCCCGTGAGCATCGTGCAGAAAAAGGGCGACCCCATCATCTTCGCCGCCGATGAATTCCTGAACCGCAAGACCAACGCCGAAGCCCTGGCGGGCCTGCGCCCCGCCTTCGACAAGGCCGGCAGCGTGACTGCGGGCAACGCCTCGGGCATCAACGACGGCGCCGCCGCCGTGATGGTCATGACGGCGGCCAAGGCCGCAGCCCTGGGCCTCAAGCCCCTGGGCCGCATCGCCAGCTTTGCCACCAGCGGTCTGGACCCGGCCCTCATGGGCATGGGCCCGGTGAGCGCCTCGCAAAAGGCGCTGGCACGTGCCGGCTGGAAGGCCCAGGATCTGGATCTGCTGGAAATCAACGAAGCTTTCGCCGCCCAGGCCTGTGCCGTGAACAACGAAATGGGCTGGGACACGAGCAAGGTCAACGTCAACGGCGGCGCCATTGCCATCGGCCACCCCATCGGTGCATCCGGCTGCCGCATTCTGGTCACGCTGCTGCACGAAATGGCCCGCCGTGACGCGAAGAAGGGCATTGCATCGCTGTGCATTGGCGGCGGGATGGGTGTGGCCCTGACGATCGAACGTTGACGCGTCCGTGTCGCCCATTGCTTCGACCTTGTCACGATCCATCCGCTTGCGGGTACTGGGGGTGGGCTTCACGCTGTGGGCAGCATGCGTGGCGAGTGCCGCCGCGGCCGAAAGCCCGCTGTGCCGGCTGGGCCACAGGCAGTCGCCCATCGACATCACCGCCACCGCAAAGGCCAGCGCGCCTGCGCTGACCTTTGCCTACCGCGCCGAGCCGCTGCGCCTGGCCAACGACGGGCACACGGTGCGCGTGCGCTTCGCCCACGGAGGGGAATTGCTGGTGGGCCAGGAGCGCTACCGGCTGCAGCAGTTCCACTTTCATACGCCGGGCGGGGACCGCATCGCGGGCGAGGAATTTCCCATGGCGGCGCACCTGCTGCACAAGGGCCGCAGCGGCCAGTTGCTGGCCGTGGTGGTGCTGTTTCGCCTCGGTGCCGAGAACCCGACCCTGGCCGCGTTGTGGACACTCAGTCCGCGGCGCGCCGACGGTGACCATGCCGTGGCCGGCGCGATGGCCGACGCCCGAGCCCTGCTGCCCTCCAGCCGCGCCTACTATCGCTACGAGGGCTCCCTCACCGCGTCGCCGTGCAGCGAAGGCGTGACCTGGCTGGTGCTCAAGCAGCCGTTGGAACTGTCGGCCGCGCAACTGGCGCACTGGCGGACGCGGTTCGAGGACAACATCCGCCCGCCGCAGCCCCTGCATGGGCGCACGGTTCTGGAAATCCCATAAGGAGGCGCAGTCAGCGCACTGCTAGACTTTGCGAATGTGTAGCGTGTTCCCTTCTTTCATGACTTCATCGACGTGGGTTGCATGTACTTGGGGAGCATCAAGGCCGTGAGCCCGACTTGGTGTACCCGTGCCTTGCTGTGCCTTGTGCTGGTGTGGCTGGGTGCGGGCGCATCCGCGGCGCAACACCGCACGCTGATGGTTGCGGCCTACCCCGCCGTGGACGAGGTCATCAAGGCGTCCATCCCCGCCTGGAAGCGTAGCCACCCCGACGTGGAAGTACGCGTTCTGAGTCGCGCGTTCGAGGATCACCACTCCATCATGGGCACGGCGCTGTCCACGGCATCGAATCTTCCCGACGTGATGGCGGTGGAGTTCGGCTACCTGGGCCGCTTCGCGGCCGAGGGCCGGCTGGAGGACCTGACGGGCGCGCCCTACCACATCATGACCCTGCAGCCGCGCTTTGTGCCCTTCGCCTTTGCACAGGCCACGACACGCTCGGGTGCGGTGGTGGCAGCGCCCACGGACATTGGACCGGGCACGCTTGTGTACCGGGCGGACCTGTTGCGCAGGGCTGGCGTGACCGAGGCGGAACTCACGCGCTCGTGGGAATCGTTCGTCGCCAGCGGGGATCGCATCAAGGCCGCCACGGGCGCCTTCCTGCTGCCCCACGCCCGCAACCTGGTGGACATCCTGATTCGCTCCGACGTTCCACGCGGCGAGGGCCTGTATTTCGATGCCGGGGGCAAGGTACTGGTGAATTCACCCCGCTTTGTGCGCGCCTTCCAACTGGCGCGAACCGTGCGACAGCACAAACTGGACGCGGAACTGGCGTCCTGGTCGCCAGAGTGGTCGGACGGGTTGCGCAAGGGGCGCATCGCGAGCCTGATGTCCGGCGCATGGATGGTGGCGCACCTGTCCGGCTGGATTGCGCCGGAGTCCACCGGGTTGTGGAGGTGCGCGCAACTCCCGCAGGACACCTGGGGCGCGTGGGGCGGTACGTTCTACACCATCCCGAAGCGTGCCAAGAACAAGGCACTGGCATGGGAGTTCATCCAGTTCCTGACCCTGAATCGTGAGGTGCAATTGAGTGCCTTCAAGAGCCAGAACGCCTTTCCGGCGCTGCGCGAAGTGCATGCGGATCCATTCTTCGAGCAGTCGATCGACTATCTGGGTGGGCAGCCGGCACGCTTGCTCTGGCGCGAAGCGGCCAAGCACATCAACGCCGTCGATGTGCATCCACAGGACCTGGCAGCGCGCGAGGTGGTCAACAACGAACTGGAGAAGGTGCTGCTGCAGGGCAAGGACGTGCATCGGGCGTTGAGCGACGCCGCAGTCACGATCGAACGGCGGATACGCCAGTAGGCACGCTATGTGGCTGAGCCAGACCAGACGAGTGTCCTTCGCGATCGTCGGGGTGTGCGCCCTGTTCGTAGGGGCTACCCTGCTGACTGCGGCGGCGCTGATCTGGTCGGGGCGGCAGGCCGCTTTGGAGCGGGCGCAGGAGCAGGTGCGGCAGTTCGGCAGCGGCGCGGAGACGGGACTGAACCGCAGTCTGCTCGGGGTGGACGTGCTGCTGGCCACGGTGGATGACCTGTTGCAGTTGTCCAGCCAGGTCGCCGAAAGGATGGACCCGGAACACGCCAGTCGCCTCATGCGCAGCGGCGTCGAGCAGAACCTGCTGGTGCGCTATGTCGCGCTGTTGACGGCCAAGGGTGAGGTCGTGGCCTCTTCGGACCTCAGCGGTCAACAGCTTGAGGTGGTCCTGCCCGAGGGCTTCCTGAAGCAGCTGCTGGTGCAGCCGGTGTACACGGTGCTCATCAGCGCGCCCGTGCGGGACGCGCAAAGCGCTGAGTGGGTCATGTACTTCGGACGAACGTCGAGCCTGGCGGACGGCACGCGCATGGCCACGGTGGCACAGGTGCAAGTTCCCTTGGTGGGCACCCTCCTGGCCCAGGGCGGAGGCAACGGTGCCATGGAGATGACGCTGGAGCGCAGCGACGGGCAGTTGCTGGTCAGCGTGCCCGCCATGGAGGCGCTGTGGGGCAGCACGCTCCCCGCCAGCTTGAACGAGGTGGTTGCTTCTGGCGCGGTGGTGCAAGATCACAGTCGCCTGAATGGCGCCGCCGCCCTGCTGACGGTGCGCCGCACGCTGTACCGCAGCGTATGGATCACCGTGGCCTATCCCCTGGACGCGGTACTGGCGCCGTGGCGGGTCGAGCGCAACACCATCGCGGCGGCGGCGGCGCTGGTGATCCTGATGATCATCGCCGCTGGCGGGTTTGCGCGCTGGTACCTGAATCGCATGGAGCGCACCCAGGAGCATCTGGCACAGTCAAAGGCCGTGCTGGACCAGGCGCTCAACGCCATGGACAGCGGTTTCCTTCTGCTGGATCCACAGGGGCGCATCATCACCTGGAATCGGCGCTACGAGGACATGTTTCCGGGCATGCGCGGCCAACTCGTGCCCCTCATGCCGTACCACCAGGCCTTTGAGGTGGCGGCTCGTTCCTTCCTGCCCGAGGCGAGCGATCACGAGCGGCAGGCCTGGATCCAGCAGCGGCTGGCCTACAGCCGCGCCGCGCCGGGCGAGCACGACCAACAGTACCCGGATGGCCGCGTCGTGCGGATTTCCATACGCGAAACGCCGGATGGCGGCCACGTGTGCGTGTTGCGCGATGTGTCCGAGGAGAGAAAGGCTCAGGCCGATCTGCGCATTGCCGCAACGGCCTTCGAGTCGCAGGAGGGCATCCTGGTCACTGATGCGCAGCGCAGCATCCTGCGCGTGAACCGTGCCTTTACCGACATGACCGGCTACAGCGCGGAGGAGGTCCTGGGCCGCAACCCGCGCCTGCTCAGTTCAGGTCATCACGACGCCCAGTTCTACCAGGCGATGTGGAAGAGCATCAACTCCACCGGACATTGGCAGGGAGAGATTCTTGACCGGCGCAAGACTGGCGAGGCGTTTCACGAGCACCTGACCATCACTGCCGTGAAGGACGAGCATGGCAGCGTGACCCACTATGTGGCCACCATGCTGGACATCACGCAGCGCAAGGCCGCCGCAGAGGAGATCGAGCGACTCGCGTTCTACGATCCGCTCACGGGCCTGCCCAACCGTCGTCTCCTCATGGATCGGCTGCAGCAGGCGCTGGTGTCCAGTGCTCGCACGTCGCGCCACGGGGCTCTGCTGTTCCTGGACCTGGACCATTTCAAGGTGCTGAACGACACGCTGGGGCACGACCGTGGGGATGTGCTGCTGAACCAAGTGGCGCAGCGCCTGGGTCACGCCGTGCGCGAGGTCGATACCGTGGCCCGTCTGGGTGGCGACGAGTTCGTGGTTTTGCTGGAGGATCTGAGTGAGCAGGCCATCGACGCCGCGGACCAGACGCAACACGTGGGGGACAAGATCCTCGCGGCCCTGAACCTGCCGTATCCGATCACCACGCACCACTATCACAGCACGTGCAGCATTGGCGCGGTGCTGTTCTGCGGCCAGACGCAGACGGTGGATGAGCTTCTCAAACAGGCGGATCTGGCGATGTACGACGCCAAGACCGCCGGGCGCAACGGTTTGCGCTTCTTCGATCCACAGATGCAGGCGTCCATGACGGAGCGGGCCGCTCTGGAAAAGGATTTGCGCGTGGCGCTGGCGTGCGGGCAGTTCGAGTTGTACTACCAGAAGCAGGTGACGCACGTCGGGCAGGTGGTGGGCGCCGAAGTGCTGATTCGCTGGCACCACCCGGAACGTGGCGTCGTGTCACCACTGGAGTTCATCGCCCTGGCGGAAGAGACCGGGCTGATCATGCCCATTGGCCATTGGGTACTGCATACCGCATGCGCCCAGCTCACGCACTGGGCGCAGGACCCCACCCATAGCGCACTGCAACTGGCCGTGAATGTCAGTGCCCGCCAGTTTCGGCAGGGAGATTTCGTGGAACTGGTTCGCGCGGTGCTGCTGGATACGGGGGCTCCCCCCCAGCGCCTCAAGCTCGAACTCACCGAAAGCCTGGTCCTGGACGATGTGGACGACACGATCGCCAAGATGAACGCCCTCAGGGCGCTGGGCGTGCGTTTCGCCATGGACGACTTCGGCACCGGCCAGTCTTCCTTGTCGTACCTCACGCAATTGCCCCTGGACCAGCTCAAGATCGACCAGAGCTTCGTGCGCAACATCGGCGTCACGCCGGCCGACGCCCTGATCGTGCAGACCATCATCGGCATGGCCAGCAACCTGGGCCTGGAGGTCATCGCCGAGGGCGTCGAGACACAGGAGCAACGTGATTTCCTGGAGCACCATGGCTGTGGGCTGTGCCAGGGCTACCTGTTCGGCAAACCCGTGCCATTGACCGAATTCGACGCGTCGCTGCCATCTTCAATCCGGGCGTAGCTGGTGCCTGCCGTGCCGCGCACGGCGAGGATGGTTGCGTCAGATCAAGCCGGGAGCAGGGTGGCTTGCGGGACAATTGCACGTTTGTTCAGGACCGTGCACAAGGAGAGATTCATGCGTTCCCATATTTCATCGATTCCCGCGTCCCTGGGGGCAGTCTTGCTGCTGGCGCTCGGTGCGGCCGGCGCGCCGGCCTTCGCCCAGGAGGCTGCCCGCACGTCCAAACCGCGTCCTGCGGGCGTGGAAGTCAAGGTCACGCCGGAGATGACAGGCGCGGGCATCGTGTCGGCAGGCGTTACGCTGCCACCCATTCCGCCCGTGACGGGCAGTCGCAAGAACCCGGGTCCGTCCTGGGGCAAGCCCTTGCCCTATCCCGTGGTGATCGCGGACCGGCGCAACAACCGCCTGATCGAGATCGCGCCGGATAAAAGCATTCTGTGGGAGTTCGTTTCGCCCAGCCTCAAGGTGTACCGCGGCAACGAGGACGTGAACTTCTCCGCGGACGGCAAGCTGCTGGCCGTGAGCGAGGAGGACAACTTCGACGTGCACATCGTCGACTACGAAAAGAAGGCCCTGACCTGGACCTATGGCACACCCGATTTTCGCGGCAAGGCCGTGGGCTATCTGAACTATCCGGACGACGCGCATCTGTTGGCCGACGGCAAGTTCATCACCGCCGACATCCGCAACTGCCGCGTGTTGATCATCGATCCCAAGGACAATACCGTGGCCACGGAGTGGGGCACACCCGGAAAGTGCCGCCACAATCCCCCGCACGAGCTGGGGCACCCCAATGGTGCCACTCCGCTGGAAAACGGCGACATTCTGGTGACCGAAATCACCGACGCGTGGATTTCGCGCATCACGCGCGAGGGCAAGGTGCTGTGGAGCGTGAAGGCTCCCAACATCCGATACCCCTCCGACGCCTTCATGACCGTGGATGGCAAGCAAGTGATCGTGGCCGACTTCTGGAAGCCCGGGCGCATCGTGATTTTCGACCCCGCCACGCGCAAGGTCAGTTGGGAGTATTTCGTCAAGAGCGGCGAGAAGATGCTGGACCACTCGTCGATCGCGCGGGAACCGCCGGATACGGGCGACATCTTCGTGGTGGACGACCTGCGCGACCGCGTCCTGGTGATTGACCGAAAGACCAAGGAGATCATCTGGCAGTACGGCGTGACCGACACCAAGGGGCACAAGCCAGGGTACCTGTTCTACCCCGACGGCTTTGACATCGACGTGTTCCGCGACTGGAAGGCCGCGCTGGGCAAGCGCTGATTCCGTAGCGCGTCGTGGGGACTCGGTGTTTCCCTCAGGGCGGACGGCGGGTTTAGCGGCTACAGTGACGGGCTGCACACCAATTTTATGAACAGGAGCATTGTCATGACACAGAAGATCGCTTACGTCACCGGAGGCATGGGTGGCATCGGTACCGCCATCTGCCAGCGCCTGGCCAAGGAAGGGTTCAAGGTCATTGCCGGCTGCGGCCCCACGCGCGACTATGCCAAGTGGATCGCCGAGCAGGCCGCCCTGGGCTACACCTTCCACGCCTCGGTGGGCAATGTGGCCGACTGGGACTCCACGGTTGCCGCGTTCCAGAAGGTGCTGGCCGAGCACGGCCGCGTGGACGTGCTGGTGAACAACGCCGGGATCACCCGCGACGGGCAGTTCCGCAAGATGAGCAAGGCGGACTGGGATGCCGTGATCTCCACCAACCTGAACAGCATGTTCAACGTGACCAAGCAGGTCATCGAAGGGATGATCGAGCGCAACTGGGGCCGCATCATCAACATCAGCTCGGTCAACGGGCAAAAGGGCCAGTTCGGCCAGACCAATTACTCCACCGCCAAGGCCGGTTTGCACGGTTTCACCATGGCGCTGGCGCAGGAGGTTGCTGCCAAGGGCGTGACCGTCAACACCGTGAGTCCAGGCTATATCGGCACCGACATGGTCAAGGCCATCCGTCCAGAGGTGCTGGAGAAGATCGTCGCCACCGTGCCCGCCAAGCGACTGGGCACGCCGGAAGAAATCGCCTCCATCATCGCCTGGCTGGCTTCGGAAGAAGGCGGCTATTCGACCGGTGCCGACTTCTCGGTCAACGGCGGCCTGCACATGGGCTGACGCCTAGCCACCACGCTTGGTCACTGCGTGTGCCCGCTGCCCCCCGAGGGGGCCTTCGCGCCTTGGGGCGGCCCGGCGGCGCTCAACGTGGTTCTGCAACCTGTTCAAGAACGGCTGGGTCGCACTCGGAGCGTGCCAGCGCGGCGACCCGCCCCTGGGCGTCCTGCACCCAGCCCACGGCATGCAGGCGGCGAAAACGCGTGCCTTCGGGCAGGCTCATCGGGCGAGATTCGTAGAACTGCGGGGGTGGCGCGGTCGCGGAAGCACCCGTGCCGTCCCATGGCGTGACCAGCATGTTGCGCACCAGGTGGCGATCGATGGGTGTGCCTTCCGTGCCCGCCGGGATGTGCTCCACCAGCAGCAGCACGGCCGTCCACGGGCCGCCGTTGGCGGGTTGCAGTTCGATGGAAGTGCCCACGTAGTTGACCACCGGCAGGCCGTGCGCCACGCGCAGGCGGTGGGTGTCGCCTGGAATCGGCACGCCGTCCACACGGGCCCAGTCCGCGGGCGGCTTGGCCTGCACCATGTCCAGCCGCGCCAGGGCGTCGCGGCTGGCGGCCGCAGACAGGGGCGCATCCTCACCCTGGCGCCCGGGCACGATCCAGTCCAGCGCCAGCGCTCCGGGGGTCTCGACGCGCTGAGGCGCGGCCGGGGCGCTCCAGCAGGATTCGCAATCGGCGCTGATGAAGCGCTCCACCAGCGCCGAGGGCACGGGCTGACCATCGCTGGCGCAGTACGACTGGGCGTGGGCGCCCGCGACGCCGATGAGCAGGCTCAGGGGAATCAGCAGTTTCATGGGGCGAGCTTCCTACAATCGGGTCATGTTCACAGAAGTCGCGCCAGATTCCCCTCTCTTACACCACCTCAACCCGGAGCAGCGCGCGGCGGTGACCTTGCCGGCCGAGCATGCGCTGATCCTGGCCGGGGCCGGCTCGGGCAAGACGCGTGTGCTCACCACGCGCATCGCGTGGCTGCTGCAGACGGGGCAGGTCACGCCCGGGGGAGTGCTGGCGGTGACCTTCACCAACAAGGCGGCCAAGGAGATGCTCACGCGCCTGTCGGCCATGTTGCCGGTGAACGTGCGCGGCATGTGGATCGGCACCTTTCACGGCCTGTGCAACCGCTTTCTGCGCGCTCACTACAAGGCCGCCAGTCTGCCGCAGAGCTTCCAGATCCTGGACACGCAGGACCAGCTCAGTGCCATCAAGCGTCTGTGCAAGCAGTTCAACGTGGACGAGGAGCGATACCCTCCCAAGCAGTTGCAGTATTTCATCGCCGGCTGCAAGGAGGACGGTTTGCGCGCCAAGGACGTCGTGGCCACCGATGCCGACACCCGCAAGAAGGTGGAGCTGTACACCCTGTACGAGGACCAGTGCCAGCGAGAGGGCGTGGTGGACTTTGGCGAGCTCATGCTGCGCAGCTACGAGCTGCTGCGCGACAACGACCCCATCCGCGAGCACTACCAGCGCCGCTTTCGGCACATCCTGATCGACGAGTTCCAGGACACGAACAAGCTGCAGTACGCCTGGATCAAGATGCTCAGCGGCGACCAGACCGGCGGTGCGTTCAGCACGCGCAACTGCGTGCTCGCCGTGGGGGACGACGACCAGAGCATCTACGCCTTTCGCGGTGCGCGCGTGGGCAACATGGCCGACTTCGTGCGTGAATTCCACGTGGCGCACCAGATCAAGCTGGAAGAGAACTATCGCAGCTACAGCAACATCCTGGACTCGGCCAACGAGCTCATCAGCCACAACAGCAAACGCCTGGGCAAGAACCTGCGCACCTCGCAAGGCCCGGGCGAGCCCGTGCGCGTGTTCGAGGCCACCAGTGACTTTGCCGAGGCGCAGTGGATGGTGGACGAAATGCGCCAGTTGGAGCGTGAGGGCACGCCAAGACATGAGATTGCCGTGCTGTACCGCTCCAACGCGCAAAGCCGTGTGATCGAAACCGCGCTGTTCAATGCCGGCGTGCCCTACCGTGTGTACGGCGGCCTGCGCTTCTTCGAGCGCGCAGAAGTCAAGCACGCCCTGGCCTACCTGCGCCTGCTGGAGAACCCGCGAGACGACACCAGCTTCCTGCGGGTGGTGAACTTTCCGGCGCGCGGCATTGGCGCGCGCAGCCTGGAGCAGTTGCAGGACGCGGCCCGCGCCATGGGCTGCTCGCTCAGCGACGCGGTCAGTGCCGTCACCGGCAAGGCGGGCGCCTCACTGGGTGCCTTCATTGCCAAGGTGGACGTGATGCGCGAGCAGACCCAGGGCATGAACCTGCGCGACATCATCGAACTGGTGCTGGAGCACAGCGGCCTCGTCGAGCACTACCGCACCGAGAAGGAAGGCGCCGACCGCATCGAGAACCTGGAAGAACTGGTCAACGCCGCCGAGAGCTTCGTGTCACAGGAAGGCTTTGGCCGCGATGCCGTGGCCCTGCCGGTGGATGAGCTGGGCGCGCCATTGACGCAAAGCCCGGCCAGCCAGGGGCTGAACCCGGACCTGCCCGCCGAGCCCGCCGGCGCGCCCGATGCCGACACCGGCGAAACCCTGAGCCCGCTGGCCGCCTTCCTCACGCATGCCGCGCTGGAGTCCGGCGACAACCAGGCGCAGGCCGGGCAGGACGCCATCCAGCTCATGACCGTGCACTCCGCCAAGGGGCTGGAGTTCGACTGCGTGTTCATCACGGGCCTGGAAGAGGGCCTGTTTCCGCACGAGAACGCCATGAGCGACCGCGACGGCCTGGAAGAGGAGCGCCGCCTCATGTACGTGGCCATCACGCGCGCGCGCAAGCGCCTGTACCTGAGCCACTCGCAGACACGCATGCTGCACGGCCAGACCCGCTACCACCTGCGCAGTCGCTTCTTCGACGAGCTGCCTGAAGCCGCGCTGAAATGGATCACGCCCAAACAGGCGGGTTTTGCATCGGGCGCCGGGTATGCTCCTAATTCAGGAGCGTGGAATCGGCGTGAAACGGGCTACGGCACCCGGTTTGATCAAACCATGACGAGCTTCGCCAGCCCGAGCGTACCACCGCAAAAGGCCGCGCCCGCGCACGGCCTGCAGGTGCGCATGAAGGTGTTTCACAACAAGTTTGGCGAAGGCACCGTGCTCACGCTCGAAGGCACGGGCGAGGAAGCCCGCGCGCAGATTAACTTCCCGCGCCACGGGGTGAAGTGGCTGGCGCTGAGCGTGGCCAAGCTCACGCCCGTGGTGTGAGTGAAAGTGTGTCCGGGCCCCGGTCGACGGGGTCGTGGCTGGCAAACGATGGTGCCGGTGGGCGCGGTCCGTTTGTCGGTATATTTCCGATGTGAATACAACCTATCCGGGGACCGTGTGACGATTGAAACGATTCTGGCTTTCTGCGCCGTGGCCCTGCTCGCGATCCTGAGCCCCGGCCCTGCCATTCTGCTGGCGCTGCGCAACGGCGTGGCCTGGGGCCTGCGCGCCGTGGCCTGGTCCTCCCTGGGCAATGTCACCGGGCTGTTGGTGCTGTCCAGCGCGGCAGTGCTGGGGCTGGGTGTGCTGCTCAAGTCGTCCGCGCTGCTCTTTGGTGCGGTCAAGCTGCTCGGCGCACTGTACCTGTTCTACCTCGGTTTGCGACAATTGTGGGGCCGCAGCCCGATGGTGGGCGCCTCGGACGCATCGACGTCTCCCAAGCAGGCACCTCGGCCATTGGCCCTGTACCGCGAGGCTCTTTTCCTGGCGGTGACGAATCCCAAGCCCATCCTGTTCTTTACCGCGCTGTTTCCGCAGTTCATCCATGCCGATGCACCGGTGTTGCCGCAGTTCCTGGTGCTGACCGGGATTTTCATGAGCCTGTCGTTTGCCACCCTCATGTCCTATGCGCTACTGGCCGTGCGCTCACGTGGTGTCCTGGTCCGGCCCCAGTTCGTGAAGTGGGTGAACCGCGTGGTGGGCTCCCTGTTCATGGGCCTGGGTGCCGTGCTGTTGACGCTGCGTCGCCCGGTAGGTTGAAAGCGATATGCAGATGTCCTCGATGTTTCATCACATGGCCTTTTGCGGGAGAGGCTTGCGTACCCGGCTACGTATGGCAGTGGCGCTGACCTTGTGCGCGACCGCGCTGAGCGCCGCCCATGCCTCCACTGAACCCCTCAAACCCTGCCGGGTACCCGGCTTTCGCACGGAGGTGCAGTGCGGGGTGCTGCAACGGGCGCTGGACCCGAACCAGCCCCAGGGAAGACAGATCGACGTGCACTACGTGGTGGTGCCCGCGCGGGCGCGCCGCAAGCTGCCTGACCCGGTGTTCTTTTTGGCCGGTGGTCCAGGTCAAAGCGCGGTGGGCGTGGCGCCGATATTGGCTCTGCAGATGAGCCGCCTGAACAACCGGCGCGACCTGGTGTTCGTGGACCAGCGCGGCACGGGCAAGTCGGCGCCCCTGATGTGTGAGGACGACCGGCACAGCTCCATGGCGCAGCAACTGGCGCCACGGCACCGCGCCCGGTTGCTGCGTCAGTGCTTGGACCAGTTGCAGAAGTTGCCGTATGGCGACCTGCGTTTTTTCACGACCACATTGGCCATGCAGGACCTGGACGCCGTGCGTCTGGCGTTGGGGGCACGGCAGGTGAACCTGATCGGCGTGTCCTATGGCACGCGTGCGGCTCTGGAATACATGCGCCAGTTTCCGCAGGCCGTGCGCCGCAGCGTACTCGACAGCGTGGCGCCACCCGACATGGTCCTGCCCGTGAGTGTGTCGATGGACAACCAGGCGGCGCTGGACGCCCTGCTGGCGGCCTGCGAGCACGATGCCGCCTGCGCCCGGGCCTACCCACGCTTGCGCGCCGACTGGGCGGCCCTGCTGGCCAGCCTGCCCAAGGAGGTGGAACTACAGCATCCATTGACCGGCGTCGTCGAACGGGTGACCGTGACGCGCGAGGCCTTGCTGGGCGGCGTGCGCGCACCTCTGTATGCGCCGGCCTTGGCATCGGCGCTGCCGCAGGCCATCACGCAGGCGGCGCGGGGACATTTCGAGGCCCTGGCCGGACTGGACACGATGCTCGCAGGCAGCAGATCCCAACGCATGGCCGAGGGCATGCACTTCTCCGTGATCTGCGCTGAAGACATGCCGCGCCTGGGAACCGCCCCCGACAAACCCGCCGCGGATTTCGGCACGGCGTTTGCCCAACTGTATGCCGAGACCTGCGCCTATTGGCCGCGCGGCGAGGTCCCCGCGGCCTTCTATGCCGTGCCGCGTCTGGCCGCGCCGGTGCTGGTACTCAGTGGGGGGCTGGACCCGGTCACGCCGCCGCGCCACGGCGCGCGCGTGGCTGCGGCATTGGGGCCGACCGCCCAGCACGTGGTCGTGCCCAACGCCGGGCACGGGCTGATGAATCTGGGCTGCCTGCGCGACGTGTTGTTTCACTTCTTGGACGAGCCGCAGGATGCGGCTGCCACGGCCGTGGACGCCCGCTGCGCCAAGGCCATTCCGCGACCTGCGGCCTTTGTGCCGGTGCTGCCGGCGCAGGAGAAGCCATGATCGCCATCGAACATCTGGCACGCGCCTTTGCCGCACCCAAGCCACCGCGCGCGGCGCTGTCGTGGAAGTCGCTCGGTTTCAGGCGAGGCGCGCCCCATCGGGTGCACGCCGTGCGGGACGTGAGCCTACACGCGCCCGATGGTCACATCACCGGGCTGCTGGGACCCAACGGCGCGGGCAAGACCACGACGCTGCGCATGCTGGCCGGCCTCATTGCGCCAGATGCAGGACGCATGGAGGTCGACGGTCTGGACGTGGCCACGCAGACGCAGGCGGCCGTGGCGCGGCTGGGGCTGCTCAGCGACGCGCGCGGCCTGTACCCACGCTTGAGCGCGCGCGAGAACATCGTGTATTTCGGCCGCCTGCAGGGCATGAGCCGTGACGCCGCCCACGCCCGGGCCGAGCTGCTGGCCCGCATGCTGGACATGACACACCTGTTGGAGCGCCGCACCGATGGTTTCAGTCAGGGCGAGCGCATGAAGACCGCCTTGGCGCGCGCCCTGGTGCACGACCCGGCCAACATCGTGCTGGACGAGCCCACGAATGGCCTGGACGTGGTGGCCACGCGCGCGCTGCGCGAGTCGCTGCGTTTCCTGCGCACGCCCGAGGGCGGCGGCAAGTGCATCGTGTTTTCCACGCACATCATGCAGGAGGTGCAGCGCCTGTGCGACAGCGTGGTCGTGGTGGCCCACGGGCGCACCGTGGCCAGCGGCACGGTGGACGAACTCTTGGCGCGCACGGGCGAACGGGATTTCGAGGAAGCCTTCGTGAAGCTTGCGTTTGGCGAGCCATCGACGCAAGGAGGCGACGCATGAACGCCTGGCACAGCGCGCTGGCCGTGTTTCGCAAAGAGTTGTTGGACGCCCTGCGCGACCGGCGCACCCTGCTGGTCGTGTTGGCCTCCAGTGTATTCATGGGGCCGTTGCTGTTGCTGGCGCTGTCGGGCTTCATCGCGTCCATGGAAGCCAAGGCAGAGGAGCGCACCGTGGTCGTGGCCGGCATTGAACACGCGCCCAGTCTGATGAACTTTGTCGAGCGCCAGACCTGGGTGATCAAGACCGCGCCATCCGACTACGAGGCCCTGCTGCGCACGTCCAAGCTGGGCGACCCGGTGGTGGTGGTGCCGCCGGATTTCGAGGCTGCACTGGCCCATGGCGACATGCCCGAACTGGAGCTGGTGAGCGACAGCGCCAACAAGCAAAGCCAGACGGGCGTGCACCGCGTGGCCGATCTGCTGCGCGCCTTTGCACAGGAGCGCGTCGCCCTGGGTGTGGCCTTGCGCGGCGTGTCCACGGAATTGCTCAACCCCGTGAAGGTACAGGAGCGCGACCTGGCCAGCACCCAGACGCGGGCCGCGCAGTTCACGGGCATGCTGGCCTTCTTCGTGTTGCTGGCCGTGGTGGCTGGCGCCCTGAACGCGGCCCTGGACATCACCGCCGGAGAGCGGGAACGCGGCTCCCTGGAGCCGCTGCTGATGAACCCGGTGCCCGGCCTGGCGCTGGTGTTGGGCAAGTGGGGCGCGGTGGCCTCGGTGGGCATGATGATCGCGGTGCTCAGTTGCCTGAGCTTCCTGCCCGGGCAGTGGCTGCTGCGCAGCGACACCTTGCAGGCGATGTTCCAGTTCGGTGGCCGTGAGGTCCTTCTGTTCCTGGTCGTGCTGCTGCCGTTTGCAGCGGCGGTGTCGGCCGTGCTGATGGCGGTGGCCATCCGCAGCCGCAGCGTGAAGGAGGCTCAGGCCAATACGACGGTGGTGATGATGGCGGTGTCGCTGTTGCCCGTGGTGTCGCTGTTCAACCAGAGCGGCGAACAAGCCTGGCACCTGTGGGTGCCGGCCCTGGCGCAGAACACGCTGATGATGCGCGTGCTCAGGGGCGAGGACTTCACCGTGGCCCAGGTGGTGGTGCCGCTGCTGGTGTGCGTGCTGCTGACCGTGGTGTGCGTGCAGTTCGTGGCGCGCAGTCTGCGTGGCGCGGCGGTGAAATCCTGAGGGCGGGTTCTCAGGGCCTTGTGGGCGGCATGGCCGCCGGGTGCATGTGCGAGGGCTTTTCCTCCATGTAGCCCATGCCATCCTTCACGCCCTTCTTGCCCAGGACCTGCCAGGCGGTGCGCTGATCCACGAGACGCGCCAGGAATTCCAGCTCCTCGTCCGTGTGGTTGATGGCTTTTGCCGGGGTGAGCAGCCGCCCGTTTTTGGGCAGCACCTCGCCCCAGAACGATTGGTGGTAGTCCGATGTGGATACCACATTCTCCGCGCCCGCGTGCATGTCCACCACACCATAGCAGTTGCAGAAGTAACTGCGATTGCCCTGCTGCGGGAAGACCTCGGTGTAGACCCCCGTGCCGCGAATGCCAGCGGTGAGCGTGGGGGTGATGATCTTGCGTGCCGGCCCTTTGCCCCAGACGCTGGCCACCGCGCCGGTGAGCAGTCGCAGCACGCTCACCGCAAACAGGCTGGTGCCGCGCTCAACCGTCATCCAGGAGTTCTGCCGCACCAGGAAGGACGAGTTGCCGATGACAAACACCAGATGCGAGCCCGGTCCGGTCTGCACTTCGTCTCCGGTCTGGATCGTCTCCCGTGGCGTCAGAGGCCGGCCATTCACCAGGGCGTGACCCCGCAGCTCCACGATGTTGCCGCGTTCCTGTGCCTGCGCGGCGGAAAAGCCGCCCAGGGCCGTCCAGGTGGCCGCGGCCTGCAGAAAACTTCGGCGCTGAAACCACAGCACTTCGTCCTCGGTACGGGTGAGCAGGGTGTGTGGGCTCATGATGTCATTCCTTTGCAGGTTCGTTGGGCGTGGCGATGAAAGTGTCGGCGAACGTGAAGTAGAGCGAAGTGAAGAACAAGGCCATGGCCAGCATGGCAGCGGGTGCCATGGCCAGGCCCGCCGCCTCGGGACCCGCCAGCAGCCCGACCGTGCCGATTCCGGCCACGATGGTCACGAGGAAGATGCCCGACCATGCCAGACTGAACACGAGGTAGGCGCCCAGGTTGCGCACACAGGCCACAAAGCTGAAGAAGAGTGCCTTCACCGGCGGAATGCCGTGCCAGTGCACGAGCGCCGGCGCGTGCCAGAACAGCAGCGACAACGGCAGGTTCAGGCCCAGGGTGATCCACATGGCGACCTGGAAGTTGGCATCATTGAGTTGCTCGCGCGACAGTTTGGCGCCACCCAGGTAGAACTGGGCAAACTGGCCACTGTCCACCAGCGCGGAAGCACCCATGACACCCATGAAACTCAGGGCGTACAGGGCGCCCAGTGTCAGTATGGCGTGCAGTTCCTGGCGTCCGGCCCGCAGTGCGCTGGCGAGAATCCAGGGCATTGGAAACTCGCCCTTGCTGGCCTGCTCCGTAGCCGCCATGAAACCGAACGTGGCCGCAGGCAACAGCCCCAGTACCAGTGCACTGCCCAGATAGGGCACCATGCTCACTACCGACATCACTGCCATGAACATGAAGAACAGTCCCGTCATGGCCAGCGGTTGCCGGAAGAAGGTGCGTATGCCCATCCGGACCCAGTGCAGGCCCGTGCGGGCGGGGACTATGTTGAGTTTCACGGGAAAAGGGGCTTGAAACGCATGGCCGGATTGTAGAGGTCGCTTGCCGTCCCCCCCCGTCGGAGGGGTGGCGGTGCAACGCAGCCACTTTGAGAATCACCTGGTGCGCCCTGGACGGCGCGTGGCAAGGCTGTCCAGGGCTTCTGTTGAACCATCCCACAACCTGCAAGGAAGCGCCATGCCCGTCACGAACCGTTTTCGTTCCCATGTTTTCTCTCTCGGTGCCGTCGGCGCTGCCGCGTGGCTGCTAGCAGCATGTGGCGGCTCCGATCCCGCCCCATCCAGCCTGCACGGTCTGGCCGCCACAGGCGCGCCCCTGGCTTATGCCGCGGTCACCGCCAAATGCGTGTCTGGTGTCCCGATTACGGGCACGACCGCTGCCGACGGATCATTTACCTTGGTACTTTCTGGCGGACAGACTGCGCCTTGCATGCTGGAAGTCGTCGGTGGAAC